>OHAC01000100.1_pt1 | contig 85500 bp, 71 predicted proteins | sample 1577051 | NCBI WGS metagenome assembly OHAC01 (sample SAMEA3541499, study PRJEB24748) | human gut metagenome | biome: human gut; feature: human-associated habitat; material: faeces | place: China | collected 2012 | reverse complement strand
AATACGTTCTGGCTCCAGGTATGTATATCTGCAATGGCAAGAAGTTTGTTATCAAGTAGTCAATGGTTAGCCGCCATTACTTTTAGAAACATTTAGTTTATCATATTTCATTTATTTTAGGTTTAAGTACTCCTAAATGACTTGAAAAGAGCAATTTTTCAGTCATTTAGGAGTCTTTTTTGTATATATAAGTAGAAAATATATTAAAGATTTTGGGTAAACCCTTTTTTTTTTGTAACTTTGCGCCCAAAAGTAAAAACAATATAAAAATAAAATAGATAATATGGCTAAGAAATTTGCCGAGCACAACGGTCTGAATTTGACTCAGACAAACAATGACGTACTAGCAGCGTGGGAGAAAAATGATATCTTCCACAAGTCTATCGACGAGCGTGAAGGCTGCCCTCAGTTTATCTTCTTCGAGGGACCTCCATCAGCTAATGGCCACCCGGGTATTCACCACGTGTTGGCACGTAGTATCAAGGATACATTCAACAGATACAAGACCATGAAGGGTTTCCAGGTTCACCGCAAGGCGGGATGGGATACCCACGGACTCCCTGTTGAACTCGGTGTCGAGAAGGAACTCGGCATCACCAAGAAGGATATCGACAACAAGGCTTCTGAGAAGTATATCTCTACAGAGGATTACAACCACAAGTGCCGCGAGAACGTGATGAAGTTCACCGCTGAGTGGCGCGAGTTGACCGAGAAGATGGGTTACTTCGTAGATCTCGATCATCCTTATATCACCTACGATAACAAGTATATCGAGACTCTCTGGTGGCTCCTCAAGCAGCTCTACAACAAGGGTCTGCTCTACAAGGGTTACACCATCCAGCCATACTCTCCAGGCGCAGGTACAGGTTTGAGCTCTCACGAGTTGAACCAGCCTGGATGCTATCGCGATGTAAAGGACCTCACCACCACAGCCCAGTTCCTCATCAAGGATCCTAAGGCTGAGTGGACCAAGTGGGGCAAGCCATACTTCATCGCATGGACCACTACACCTTGGACTTTGCCATCAAACGTGGCTCTCTGTGTGGGTCCTAAGATTGACTATGTAGCCATCGAGACCTACAACCTCTACAATGGCGAGCCTATGACACTCGTGATGGCTGAGGCGCTGGTAGGTTCTTATCTGAAGGCAGACCAGGAGTGCAAGGAAGGCGATCTCCTGCCATTCGACAAGGAGAAGAAACAGTGCCCTTGGCGCATTATCGACCACATGAAGGGTACCGACCTCGAAGGCATGCACTACGAGCAGCTCCTGCCATGGGTAAAGCCATGCGAGAAGGTTGATCTCTTCGCACCGGCTTTCGTAACAGAGTATGCTGCAGCTCATCCTGAGAAGGTATTCGCTTCTGAGGATGGCCGCGATCAGTTCGTTGAGATGGATAGCGAGGCTTTCCGCGTAATCCTCGGCGACTACGTTACTACCGATGACGGTACAGGTATCGTGCACATCGCTCCTACATTCGGTGCCGATGATGCCAAGGTGGCTAAGGATGCCAACATCCCTGCCCTCTACCTTATTAATAAGAAGGGTGAGACCCGCCCAATGGTTGACCTCCAGGGTAAGTTCTATCTCATCGAAGACCTCGATGACAACTTCGTAAGCGCTTGCGTCAACAAGGAGGCATACGGTCATCACGCAGGCGACTACGTGAAGAATGCCTACGACCCACAGTTTAATGTGGATGGTGTTTGGGACAAGAAGGCTTCTGATAAGGCTGAAGACCTGAACATCGTACTCTGCTACGAGTTGAAGCAGGAGGGCAAGGCTTTCAAGAGCGAGAAGCACGTGCACAACTATCCTCACTGCTGGCGTACCGACAAGCCTATCCTCTATTATCCATTGGATAGCTGGTTTATCAAGGATACAGCCCGCAAGGAGCGCATGGTAGAACTCAACAAGACCATCAACTGGCAGCCTGAGAGCACCGGTACTGGCCGTTTCGGCAACTGGCTCGAGAACCTGAACGACTGGAACCTTTCACGTTCCCGCTTCTGGGGTACTCCATTGCCAATCTGGCGTGATGAGAACCGTGGCGAGAAGTGCATCGGCAGTCTTGAGGAACTCTATGCTGAAATCGAGAAGTCTGTGGCTGCTGGCATCATGCAGAGCAACCCATTGAAGGAGAATGGTTTCGTGCCTGGCGACTACAGTCAGGAGAACTATGATAAGATTGACCTCCACCGTCCATACGTTGACAAGATTGTATTGGTAAACGAGGAGGGCAAGCCAATGTATCGTGAGAGCGACCTCATCGACGTTTGGTTCGATTCAGGTTCAATGCCTTACGCCCAGCTCCACTACCCATTCGAGGGTGAGATGGCACGTGGCACAGAGGCAGACCGCGATGCACTCATCCACAGCACCTATGAGGGATATGCTATTCCTCCTAAGTTCTATCCAGCCGACTTCATCAACGAGGGCGTGGATCAGACCCGTGGATGGTTCTTCACCCTGCACGCCATCGCTACCATGGTATTCGATAGCGTAGCCTTCAAGAACGTAATCTCTTCTGGTCTCGTTCTCGATGCCAAGGGTAACAAGATGAGTAAGCACGTGGGTAACGTGACTAACCCATTCGAGATGATTGACAAGTATGGTGCCGATCCTGTTCGTTTCTATATGATGACCAACAGCGAGCCTTGGGACAACCTCAAGTTCGACCCTAATGGTGTGGACGAGACCCGTCGTAAGTTCTTCGGTACCTTATATAATACCTACAGCTTCTTCGCCCTCTATGCTAATGTAGATGGTTTCGATGCTGAGGCTGCTCAGGTGCCATTCGAGAAGCGCCCAGAGATTGACCGCTGGATTCTCTCTTCACTCAATACCCTCATCAAGGGCGTTGACAGAGAGTTGGCTGGCTATGATCCAACCCGCGCAGGCCGTCTCATCGATGCATTCGTAAACGATGACCTCTCTAACTGGTACGTTCGTCTGAACCGTAAACGTTTCTGGGGTAAGGAGATGAGCGAGGATAAGCTGAGTGCTTACCAGACTCTCTATACCTGCCTGATGACAGTGGCTAAGCTGCTGGCACCATTCGCTCCATTCTATGCAGACGAGTTGTATCACGACTTGGGCGGCGAGTTGGAGAGCGTACACCTCGACAAGTTCCCTGTAGCTGATGAGGCTGCTATCGATGCCGACCTGGAGGAGCGTATGGCCATCGCCCAGAAGATTACTTCTATGGTATTGGCATTGCGTCGCAAGGTGAACATCAAGGTTCGTCAGCCACTCCAGCAGATCATGATTCCTGCAGTAGATGATGTACAGAAGGCACACATCGAGGCAGTAGCCGGACTGTTGAAGAACGAGGTGAACGTGAAGGTGGTTAACTTCATTGAGGGTCAGGGCATTCTCGTGAAGAAGGTGAAGTGTAACTTTAGAGTGATGGGTAAGAAGTTCGGCAAGCTGATGAAGGGCGTTGCTGCCCAGATGTCAGCGCTCGATCAGGACCAGATTGCAGCCTTCGAGAAGGCAGGCAACATCACATTGAATATCGACGGACAGGAAGCCGTGGTAGAGGTAGCCGACGTGGAGATTATATCTGAGGATATTCCAGGATGGCTCGTATCTAACGAGGGCAATCTGACCGTAGCGCTTGAGGTAGAGTTGACCCCAGAATTGAAGAAGGAGGGTATGGCTCGTGAGTTGATCAACCGTATCCAGAACCTCCGCAAGGAGACCGGCTTGGAGATTACCGACCGCATCAACGTAACTGTGGCTCCTAATGAGGAGACTGACGCAGCCATCGAGGCTTTCGCCGACTACATCAAGGGTCAGGTATTGGCAGACAGCATCGAAATCGGCGACAACGCAGGTGTTGAGACCGAGTTTGATGACTTTAAGTTGAACATTCTCGTAGAGAAGAATTAAATAGTTAGGAGTTAGGAGTTAGAAGTTAGGAGCATTTCCAAACTGCTTGCTTCTAACTTTCTAGCCCTTATTCCCTAAAAACATTAACAAATAACATAATAGATAACATCTATGGCTAACGAAAAACTACGTTATAGCGATCAGGAGCTCGAGGAGTTCCGCGCTATCATTGATGAGAAATTGAAGGTGGCAAAGCAGACTTATCATGATTGTATGGCTCAGCTGAACCACTCAGACAGTAATGATGTGGTAGATACATCACCAACCTACAAGGCTCTTGAGGAGGGTAGTGAAGCACAAAGCAAGGAAGAAATCATCCAGATGGCTCAGCGTCAGCAGAAGTTCATTAAGGGATTGGAAGCAGCTTTGGTTCGTATCCAGAACAAGACCTATGGTATTGACCGCGAAACAGGTGAGTTGATTCCTAAGGAGCGTTTGCGTGCTGTACCTCATGCCACTTTGAGTGTAGCTTCTAAGGAGGCTAGAAAAAAGTAATAAATGGAGAAAACAAGTAAAATTAAATACGGATGGCTCGTCACGGCAATGGTGGTTGTGCTTCTTGTTATCGATCAGATTATCAAGGTGTACATCAAGACCCATTTTTGCCTTGGCGAGTCTGTTCGTGTTACTGATTGGTTTTATATCGAATTTGTTGAGAACAACGGAATGGCTTGGGGTATGTCGTTTATCGGCAAGTTCTGGCTAAGTCTGTTGCGCCTGGTAGCCATCTGTGCGTTGAGCATTTATCTGCATCGCATCATTAAGCGTGGTACCTATCGCTTGTTATACATCATTTTGGTGGCGCTGGTTCTGACGGGTGCAATCGGCAATATGATTGATTCCATCTTCTACGGACTTATCTTCACCGGTGCTTCACCTTATTATGTATCTTATCTTGTGCCTTTCGGCGAGGGGTATGCACCCGTGCTCATGGGCAAGGTGGTTGATATGTTCCGCTTTCCGTTCTTCACCTATACATGGCCTGAATGGTTCCCTTTCTGGGGTGGACAGCATGGTACATTCTTCGATCCTGTATTCAATTTTGCAGATTCTTGTGTATCAGTCGGCATCATTTGTCTCTTGCTTTTCTGTAGAAAAGAACTGGAAACTCTCGGAGGTGGTGATAAGAAGAAGGAGGTTAAAGATTCTTCTTTTGTTGAAACTGCTGAAGAAAAGATAAAGTCTCAATCTCAAGAAAATAAGGAGGACAAGTAATCATGAAGAAAGCTTTTCTTTATCTCTGTTGGATAGTAACCTTTTGTGCAGTCTTCGCTTCTTGCAAGCCTTCGCTGCCAAAAGATGTGCTCTCTAAAGGAAAGATGACGGATATTCTCTTCGATTATCACATAGCTCTTGCTATGGCGCAGAGCGAAGACGGTGGTAGTGAGAAGAATAGTCTGGCTTATCGCGAGGCTGTACTGAAGAAACATGATGTCACCTCGGCAGACTTCGACAGTTCGATGGTTTATTATATGCGCCATACAGAATTGCTGCATGATGTGTATAAGGATTTGGCTGAAAGATTGGATAAGGAGGTGGTTGCATTGGGTGGAAACAGTGCAGGAAATAGTGATTTTGACAATCTTACTGCTGTTGGCGATACTGCCAATATCTGGAAGGATGCTACTTCGATGGTATTCTCGCCTGATGAGGGCTTCAACAGTCGCAGTTTTACAATTGAAGCTGATACTGCTTTCCATAAGGGTGACAGGTTCCGTCTTGATTTCGAATCGCAGTTTATCTTCCAGGATGGTATGCGTGATGGTATCGCTTTGCTGGCTGTTCAGTTCAAGAACGATAGTGTGGCACAGACTGTAATTCATATTCAGAGTGCTCAGCACTATAGTGTAGAACTCGCTGATAATGATAGCCTTGGAGTCAAATGTATAAAGGGGTACTTTATGTTGAGTGAGGGTGGCTTCAGTTCTGATGTCGGTTCTTTGACGACTCTTAAACTGATGTTTGTCAATAAGATTCGTCTCATCCGTATGCATCCTAAAAAGGTGGCACCGGTTTCTTCTTCTGCAGCATCTTCTGATTCGGCAAAAGTAGATACTGCTCGTAAGACCCGTATACCAGGTCCGAGTGTTCCAGCACGTCCGGATGGAGCTTTGGCGCCTCCGACCAGTGCACCGGTTCCTATGCCTGATAAACCTATTCAGATGACGAGTAATTAGTCTGGATGTTTAAGATATGGCTGAAATGAGAAGATGCGGAGCCCATCAGGTGATATTGCCGGATGGCTCGATATTGCAGCAGGCTGTGGTAGAAATACAAGAGGGCAGGGTGGTGAACTACTTCGAGTTTCGCGAGGAGTTGCCGATGACCGAATGGTTAGGCGGCGAAATCCGGGTGGAACGCGATGAGGAAGGCATCCTCCGTGCCCTGTGGAACGGAAAAGTAATCAATAAACATTAAACATAAACATTAATAATATGTTAAGCGTAGATCAATTAGAAGACAAGTTGATAGACTTGGCATTTGCTGAGGATATCGGTGATGGCGACCACACAACTTTGTGTTGTATCCCAGAAGACGCCATGGGTAAGAGCCACTTGCTTATCAAGGAAGATGGCGTGTTGGCAGGTGTTGAAATGGCAAAGAAGGTATTTGCCCGTTTCGATCCTACCATGAAGGTAGAAGTGTTGCTTCAGGATGGAACCCATGTTAAGAAGGGTGACATTGCAATGATTGTAGAGGGCAAGACCCGTTCTTTGCTCCAGACAGAGCGCTTGATGCTCAATATCATGCAGCGTATGAGTGGCATTGCTACCATGACTGCTAAGTATGTAAAGCGTCTTGAGGGTACCAAGACTCATATCCTTGATACCCGTAAGACAACTCCAGGTCTTCGCATGTTGGAGAAGCAGGCTGTTAAGATTGGTGGTGGTATGAACCATCGCATTGGTCTTTTTGATATGATTCTCTTGAAAGATAACCATATCGATTTCGCCGGTGGCATCGACAATGCCATCGACCGTTGCCATGCTTATCTGAAGGAGAAGGGCCTCGACCTAAAGATTGAAATCGAGGTTCGCAGTTTCGATGAACTTGACCAGGTATTGAAGCATGGTGGTGTAAATCGTATCATGCTCGATAACTTCTCTGTGCCTGATACTAAGAAGGCAGTAGACATCATCGCAGGTAAGTATGAGACTGAGTCATCTGGCGGTATCACTTACGATACCATCCGCGATTATGCAGAGCAGGGAGTTGATTTCATCTCAGTTGGTGCCTTGACACATAGTGTGAAGGGCTTGGATATGAGTTTCAAGGCTTGCGAATAAGTGAAGAATGAAGAGGGAAGAGTGAAGAATTCAAATGCTCTTCTCTTTTTGTATATATAAACTTTGTATATATAAATTAAGGTATATTTTATGAATAAGATTTTCGCTTCAGCCATAATGGCTGTGGCTATGTTGGGCAGTGTCTCTGAGGCTGAGGCATGTACCAACTTTATAGTAGGAAAAAAAGCATCGGTTGATGGATCTGTGATGTGTTCATATAGTGCCGATGACTATGGTATGTTCCAAAATCTCTGTCATTTTCCTGCCGGTAAGCATGCTAAGGGCGAGATGCGTAAGATTTACGATTGGGATACCAATAAATATCATGGTGAGATTCCGGAGGCTGCCGAGACTTATAATGTGATTGGCAATATCAATGAATGGCAGGTCACCATCGGTGAAACTACTTATGGTGGACGTGAGGAGATGGCTGATTCTACAGGTATCATGGACTATGGTTCACTCATCTATGTAGCTCTGCAGCGTAGTAAGACTGCCCGTGAGGCTATCAAGGTGATGACCACCCTCGCCAATACCTATGGTTATAATTCAGAAGGCGAGACCTTTACCATCTGTGATCCGAACGAAGCTTGGATTATGGAGATGATGGGCAAGGGACCAGGCTCAAAGGGCGTGGTTTGGGTAGCTCTCCGTATTCCTGATAATGCAGTTTGTGCACATGCTAACCAGAGTCGTATCGGCAAGTTCAATATGAAGGATAAGAAAAACGTGATGTATGCCAAGGATGTCGTTTCTTTTGCTCGCAGTAAGGGTTGGTATCAGGGCAAGGATGCTGATTTCTCATGGAAAATGGCATATGCTAAGCCTGATTTCTCAGGACGTCGTTTCTGCGATGCTCGTGCTTGGGCTCTCTTGAATCATTTCTATGATATGAGTCCTTATCTTGATTGGGCTTTGGGTAAGGATTCTAATGCGAAGGATATGCCTCTCTGGGTGGTTCCAAACAAGAAGGTGAGTGTTGCTGATGTTGAGGCTTGCATGCGTGACCATTATGAGGGTACACCTCTTTCTGTTGCTGATGGCACTGATATCGGAGGTGGTATCTGGCAGATGCCTTACAGGCCAACTCCATTGATGTTTAAGGTGGATGGAAAGCAGTGCTTCAACGAACGTCCGGTCAGCACCCAGCAGACTGGTTTTGTTTTTGTTAGCCAGATGCGTTCATGGATGCCTAGAGAGATTGGCGGTGTTCTTTGGTTTGGTAATGATGATGCCAATATGGTAGCGTTCACACCAATCTACTGTTCTTCTACAGTTCGTCCTGAGTGTTATAACACACCGGGAGCAGATGCTGTAAACTTCAGTTTCAAGAATGCTTACTGGGTGTGCAATATGACCAGCAATATGGTTTATCCTCGTTACAGCCAGATGTTCCCAACTTTGAAGGAGGTTCGTGACAGTCTTGATAACAGCTATTTTGCTGCACAGCCAGGTGTTGAGGCTAAGGCTCAGGAACTGTATGCACAGAATCCACAGGCTGCAGTCAAGTATCTCAATGATTATGGTATTGAGAAGGCACAGCAGATGTTGGCGCGTTGGCAACAGCTCTTCCAGTTTATGGTAGTGAAGTATAATGACATGATTATCAAGCCAACCAAAAAAGATGGCAGTTTCGAGAAGACTCCTTATGGATTAGGTGCAACTCCAGTTCGTCCTGGGTATCCTGAGAAATATGCCAAGGAACTTATTAAGCAAACAGGAGACAAGTTCCTGGTTCCTGAAACTAAGTAACAATATTTATCATCACATAAAGAAAGCCGATTCAAGTATATTACTATACAAGAATCGGCTTTCCTGTTTTCTTGACTTACAATACTAAATAATCGTATTATAATTTTTAAAGATACGTCTTTTAAAATCTATTACTTGAAGTATCTCTTGTAGAGACCTGCAAAACCTGCACAGTGGCGGGCTTCATCCTTAGCCATCTCATGAACGGTATCGTGGATCGCATCTGAACCCTGCTCCTTAGCAAGCTTGGCAATGCGGAACTTATCCTCACAAGCACCCTTCTCTGCTGCAATACGAGCCTCGAGATTGCTCTTGGTATCACCCAAAACCTCACCGAGAAGTTCTGCAAAACGAGAAGCGTGATCAGCCTCCTCATAGGCATAACGTTTGTAAGCCTCTGCAATTTCAGGATAGCCTTCACGATCTGCTTGGCGTGCCATAGCAAGATACATACCTACCTCGCCACACTCACCATTGAAATGGTCCTTCAAACCCTTGATAACGTCTTCATTAACGCCATCCTTATATGCCTGACCGAGAACGTGAACGGTAGCAAATGTCATATCGTCATCTACTGCATCTTCCATCTCTTTGAACTTGCTGGCTGGAGCCTTGCAGATAGGGCACTTCTCTGGTGCTTCTGTACCTTCGTAAATGTAACCGCAAACGGTGCAAATAAACTTTTTCTTCATAATGTTTTTGTTTTAAATGTTGTTGTATAATTATTGTTTTTTGAATTAGTGAACAGTCTCTGTGAGAGGTGACTTTACGCCTTTTTTAGCGCATTCTGCACAGATTCCTCTGTAGTAGAGCTGTTCTTCCAATACGATGTTTCCTTCAATTTCCTTTCCTGGTTCCACTTTTGGAGCTGGTTCGCCGAAAAAGTCAATTACCTTGCCACAATTTCTGCAATAGAAATGAACGTGGCTTTTAATATTTCCATCATAACATACGCGATGTTCATCGATTGTGATCATCTGAGCCGCATTGTGCTCACTCAACATTCTGAGTGTGTTGTAAACGGTTGTCTTGCTCAATGTTGGGATACTCTCGGCTAATCCTTTGTACACATCCTCGATAGTTGGATGAGTGGGATGCTTGATGAGCCAATCCATAATGGCAATACGCTGGAGTGATGGTCGGATGCCTTTCTCCACGAGTCTTTGATAGGCTTCTGTCTGTTTCATAATTACTTGTTTTTATATTTTGTTGATGCAAAGATAAGCAATTCTTTTGTATCAGCCAAATATTTTTGCAAATATTCCAAAGTATTTTTGAATATTTTACAATTGCATAGTTGTTTTAAGATTTGTTGTGCAAAAAGGGAGAGTCTATGATTCGCTTTTGGAAATTATTTATACTAAAACCCTTTTGGAAAAAGTAATTCCCCGTCACGCTACCGGAGTGTTGTGGCGGGGAATCTTATTTGAAAATAAACTTTATACGATATTTCAGGCGATTATCTCAGGTCGATGACATCAGCTCCTGGACATTCCTTGCTGTTGAAATTGAATGTGCTGTTAGAAACGCTCTTGGCTCTGAAGTTACTTACCGTGATGGTACTCCAGGTATTGCCCTGTCGCATCTTGACAACTGATGGAATATGTGTCTTTTTGTTGATGGTGATATACATTTCGGCTACAGAACGTTTCTGGTTATTGGCAACGAGATGTACTACATAGTTACTGCCTGCTGTCTTGAGCGTTGACTTATAACCAGTCTTATATATATTAATAAAGGTATAAGGGTTCATGGACATCTGCTGAGCCTGTGTAGGGTTGCTGACATTCACCTCGTTGGTTTTCTTTAGATAAGTCCACTGGGTCTTGCCGTTGAACCAGACGATGGCTTGCGGGGTACGGGCGTTAAACTTGTTGCCTTTGATGGCAATACTGCCGCTTGCTGATCCATACTTAGAACTGCTCATCTTGAAGTTGGCGCTAGCTCCACCTTTGTTGCCAATAACGGCAGCGGTCTTATCAAGTACCTGTTGCGCAGTCTGCGCCATGGCTCCGATGCTCATCATTGCAACGAAAGCCAATGCTAAAATCTTTTTCATTTTTATCTTTTCCTTTCTTTTAAAATTCTATGTTATATTATATCTTCTAAAATTTCATACTCTATCATAAAGCCGTAAAAACGTCTTTTCTCTTTTAGACGTTTTCACGGCTTCAGGGTTTAATAATTTAACCTTTTCCAATATTATCTTCTTTCATACCCTTAGTTCTTTACTAAAATTAAGAGTTTCGAAGTGCCATTAACAGATTATTAAGCTGGTTTTCATCCTGTATCAGTACCTCACGAGGCTTGCTGCCCTGTGCTGCACCTACGATGCCTGCAGCTTCCATCTGGTCCATCAGTCGTCCTGCACGGTTATAGCCGATACTGAACCGGCGCTGTATCATGCTGGTAGAACCCTGCTGCGAAAGAACAATCGCATGGGCTGCCTCTTCGAAGAACGGATCCAGTTCGCGGGCACTGATGCTGCCGCTTCCACCTGCGCTTCCTTCATCATTAGCAGGTTCTGGCAACTCCATAGGTTCGATAGGGCCAGGCTGTTCGCAGATATACTCGTTGATGCGCTCGATTTCAGGTGTATCAACAAAGGCACACTGTACACGTACAGGTTCGTTGCCGCAGAGATAGAGCATATCACCACGACCAATCAGCTGGTTGGCTCCTGTACGGTCAAGAATGGTCTTTGAGTCGATGGCAGATGTAACCTTAAAGGCGATACGGCCAGGGAAGTTAGCCTTGATATTACCCGTGATGATGCTGGTTGTAGGACGCTGGGTGGCAATAATCATGTGGATACCCACGGCACGTGCCAGCTGGGCGATACGGGCAATAGGAAGTTCTACTTCCTTGCCGGCTGTCATGATAAGATCACCGAACTCATCTATAATCACCACGATGTATGGCATATACTCATGTCCATCTGTCAACTTCAACTTGTGGTTGATATACTTCTGGTTGTATTCTTTGATGTTACGGGCTCCTGCCTTTTTGAGCAAGTCGTAACGGCTATCCATCAGTACACACAGACTGTTCAGGGTTCTAACCACCTTGGTTACATCGGTTATGATAGGTTCTTCCTCTTCAGGAACCGCAGCCATAAACTTATTGGCAATACGGGAGTAGACGCTAAACTCCACCTTCTTAGGGTCGATGAGAACCAGTTTGAGTTCGTTTGGATGTTTCTTGTATAATAAAGAGGTGATGATGGCATTCAAACCTACAGATTTACCCTGTCCGGTAGCACCCGCAACAAGCAGGTGAGGAATCTTTGCCAAATCAACCATAAACACTTCGTTGGTAATGGTCTTACCCAAAGCGATAGGCAACTCCATCTTGGTTTCCTGGAATTTCTTTGAGTTTAAAGTACTTTCCATACTAACGATGTTCGCCTTTGCGTTAGGTACCTCAATACCGATGGTTCCCTTACCTGGGATAGGAGCGATGATACGGATGCCGAGAGCTGCCAGACTCAAGGCGATGTCATCTTCCAGATTCTTGATCTTAGAGATACGTACGCCTTCTGCAGGCTGGATTTCGTAGAGTGTGATGGTAGGACCAACCGTAGCACGGATGGTTTTGATCTGTACGCCAAAGTTGCCCAGCACCTCGATGATGCGGTTTTTGTTGGCGCGCTGCTCTTCCTCATCGATGGATACGCCGTCATCCTCATACTTCTTCAGAAGGTTGAGTACCGGATATTTATATCTGGTGAACGGCTCCTTCGGATTGATCGGAGTATTCAGTACTTCTGCATTGCTCAAGGTGTTGCCTGTAGCCTTCTCGTCGGCTGTGGCTACAGAGATGTCCATACCTATATGCTCAGAAGCTGCAGCAGCCTCGGCAGCTTGCTTTTCCAATGCTTCCTGTTCAGCCCGTTTTGTACGGAGTTCGCGCTGACGTGCAATGAGTGACATATTCTCGTTCTGCGTGCCGTTGGCTATAGCGATGGTTTCATCTTTATCTGTATCACCTTCTGTTCCTGTAGCTTCCTGTCCGTCTGCCTCTGGATCAACAGGCGTAGAAGGTGTGTCCGGGTTTGCGAAAGTCTGGTCCGGATCCAGATTCAGGTCGATGACTTTGGCAGGTTCTTCTTCCTTATATTCTTCTTTCTCATCCTCTGTGTCAGGACCATATGCTGCGCTGGCGTATACCTCGTCGATAGCTTCCGTATCTTTCCTGTTCTTTCCATGGTTAGTAATCTCAAATTTCACCTTATTTGATATATAACCGATAGGGTTGAGTGCTTTTCTGATTACCGTAATGGTTTCAGTGGTGAGATAGGTGAGGAATGCTACCGCCACGAAGAAAAGAATGGCAGTAAGTCCTGGAGGACCCATGATGTTTTCCAGATTCTGCACGACAAAGAGTCCGTGCTTTCCGCCCGGATTGAATGTGAGGCTTGGCATGATAGGTGCGATGAACTTGGCAAAGGTTACCGACATCCATAGCATGACCACAATCATGCAGAAGAACCATTTCCACAGGTTCAGCTTGTAGGCATGCATCATCTGCAATCCCACCATAATGACAAAGAATGGGAGCATGAAGGCTGGAAATCCGAAATTGATGGCAATGAGCCAATAGGATACAATGGCTCCCCAGGATCCGCAGTAGTTCTGAAACTGTTTTTCCGTGTTGGTCCATTCGCCCGGCTTCAGATTTTCGAGCAAACTCTGGTCATTGGCTCCTGTGTTGAGAAAGGAGATCATAGCGATGATGATAACCACAGCAATGACTACCAAGGCTAATCCAATGAAAAAGTCGGTGATAGTATTGTTGAAAATATACTGTAAACCAATAGCTTCGCTAAAGGTTTTGGTCTTTTTTTCAGTTCTTTTTTTAGCCATTTTATATATTTTTGAATAATTTATCTGCAAAATTAGCGAAAATAATTGAGAAAACAATTCTTTTTCTCATCTTTTTTTTCTAATTTTGCAACTTGTAAAGAATAAAAAGCATAATGAAGATTATTTTCACTAGTTTCGACAAGGCGGCAATCACGAATTTGCCAAGAGCTTTGTTTCCTGGCAAAATCGTAGTCGTTGACAAGCCTGAAGATACAGAAGCGGCTGTTAATGACCTACTTAGCCATTATATACTGGGTGTGGATACAGAAACGCGCCCATCATTCAAGCGTGGTCAGGCTTACCATGTTTCGTTGTTGCAGGTGAGTACACATGATACTTGTTATCTCTTCCGCCTGCATCATACGGGCATGACTCCTGCCATCATTCGCTTGCTCGAAGATACCACCGTGCCAAAAGTAGGACTTTCCTGGCACGATGACTTGCTGCAGCTCCATAAGCGAGCTGCTTTTAAGGTTGGCTACTTTATCGAGTTGCAGGATGTTGCTAAGAACTTTGGTATCGCAGACATGAGTCTGCAGAAACTGTATGCTAACCTGTTTCACCAGAAAATCAGCAAGGCGCAACGGTTGAGCAATTGGGAGGCTAGCGATTTGAAGGAATCGCAGGCTCTCTATGCAGCTACAGATGCCTGGTGCTGCATTAATCTGTATGAGGAATTCAAGCGTTTGTCTGCTACAGGCGATTACGAGCTCGATGAACTCAGGGCATGATATAAGGTGGTAAGGAATAGAAATTGATAATCGTAAGAAACTTCATATATAAATATGTATAAAAGCGTATATTTAAAGAAAGGTAAGGAAGAATCGCTCAAGCGTTTTCATCCATGGATCTTCTCGGGTGCTATCCAGGCAATGGATGAGGGTATAGAGGAGGGCGACATTGTGAGAGTGTTTACCCGTAGTGGTGAATTCATTGCTATAGGTCATTATCAGATCGGTTCTATCGCTGTACGTGTTCTTTCTTTTAGAGATATTGAGATTGATGAGGAGTACTGGTGTGCCAGATTGGATTCGGCATATAAAATGAGACTCGCTTTGGGTATTGCCGGTAATTCATCCAATACTACTTATCGCTTGGTTCATGGTGAGGGTGATAACTTGCCGGGACTTGTTATCGACTGCTATGGTCCTACTGCTGTCATGCAGGCTCACAGTGTGGGTATGCATGTTTGCCGCATGGAGATAGCCAAAGCCTTGAAGAAGGTGATGGGTGAAGCACTGGAGAATATCTACTATAAGAGTGAGACAACCTTACCGTATAAGGCTGACCTCAGACAGGAAAATGGCTTTATACTGGGAGGTGATGCTGACGATGTTGCTGTAGAGAATGGACTGAAATTCCATATCGACTGGTTGCGTGGTCAGAAAACGGGTTTCTTCGTAGATCAGCGTGAGAACCGTTCGCTGCTCGAGCATTATGCCAAGGGTAAGAGCGTGCTCAACATGTTCTGCTATACCGGCGGCTTTTCTGTTTATGCGATGAGAGGCGAGGCTAAGGCTGTTCACTCCGTAGACAGCAGTGCCAAGGCGATAGAATTGACCAATGAGAATATTGCGCTCAATTTCCCTGGAGATGCACGCCATGAGGCTATCTGCGAAGATGCCTTCAAGTATCTTGATGAACATGACCAGCAGTATGATCTGATTGTTCTTGATCCTCCTGCTTTTGCCAAGCACCGTGCGGCTTTGCGCAATGCGTTGAAGGGCTATACCCGCCTGAACGTAAAGGGCTTGCAGCGTATTAAGAAGGGCGGCATCCTTTTTACCTTCAGTTGCTCTCAGGTGGTTACGAAGGATCAGTTCCGCAATGCTGTGTTTACTGCTGCAGCGCAGGCTGGAAGAAAGGTTCGCATCTTGCACCAGTTGCACCAGCCTGCCGACCATCCTATCAATATTTATCATCCGGAAGGTGAATATTTGAAGGGATTGGTTCTCTATGTAGAATAACAAATGATTAAAGGATTGATAATGAATAAGTTCAAAACGTTTGCAGCCTTGATGCTCTTGCTGGCTATAGGATTTGCAGGATGTGGCAAGTCGGAAGCTGAACGTCATCGCTTGAGCAAGAAGGAAAAGGCTAGATTGGATAGCCTAGACCGTGCTGCGCTGAAGATAGCGGTGATGCCAACAATGGACTGCCTGCCAATCTTTCTGGCATGTGATGACAGCATCTTCCAGCAGCAAGGTGTAGACGTACATTTGCGTAGATATACTGCACAAATGGATTGTGATACTGCTATCGAACGCAAGCGCGTAGAGGGAGCCGTGACCGATCTGATTCGTGCACATCATATAGAGAAACGGGGTACTGCTTTGACGTACCCTATTTCTACCAATCTTTATTGGCAGTTTATCACCAATAAGCGTTCGCGTATATCCGAACTGAAACAACTGTCCGATAAGATGGTGGCAATGACCCGCTACTCTGCAACTGATTATCTGGCTACTTTAGCAATCGATAGCGGTAAGCCTAAATATGATGCTTATAAGGTTCAAATCAACGATTTGAACATCCGTCTGCGTATGTTGCTTAACAACGAGATGGATGCCATGTTGCTGCCAGAACCTCAAGCTACCAAAGCCCGACTTGAACAGCATGTAAAACTCTTTGACAGCAGAGATAAGAACTTGCAGTTAGGTGTTGTGGCTTTCCGCAAGAAAATACTTTCAGAGCCGCGCCGTAAAGACCAAGTTGCCAAGTTTATCAAGGCGTATAATATTGCTGTTGATAGCATAAACAGTCGTGGGGTACAGCATTATGCAAGTATCATCACAAAATATACGGGTGCCGATGCTAAAACCATCAGTAATCTTCCAAAACTTAAATATGAACACGCTATGGAACCAAGACGTCGTGACCTGGCTGTAGCACAAAAATAAGCGGCTTATGAAAAGAGAAGATTTTAGCTGGACAAAGTTTTCGCATGAAAATGTCACTACTATATCCAGAATAGAGGCAATTCGCAAGATAATTGACCAGGAAGTGGGGCTCGAATCGTGTCAGCCTGAAATTGCGGAAATTGAAAAAAGATATGATGCTTTATATCATGATTATATAGATGGCAAGCTTAAACACCGAGAGCTTTATAATCTTGCTCAAACTTTAGATCTTGATACTGATAAGTTCTTTGGTAAAGTGCGTCACGCTTGGATTTTGGCAAATGAGCCTACGTTTGTTGCACTTAACAAAAGAGCTCAGAATCTGAAAAGTTTTGATGAGGTACAGGAAACCTTTGAGAAATTTGCTACAGATGAAGCTATGCTAAATTTGAAGGTAGACTTGTCTGAAGAACAGATAGACGAGGAAAGACAAAAGATACAAGAGCAGCTTAATGCCTATCGCAATATGGTGTTTTCTTATATTTTGACAACTGAAGACTGGAATGATGATTTTGTCAAGAATATACTTGATATCATCGCTTCCGATTTGGTAGATCCATACACCATCAATATGATAGTTTCGGCTGTTTCATTGTCATGCTCTGTATTCATGGATGCCTCTAGACTTGCAGTCTTGATGCGCTTAATCAAGTCTGACGACTGTACATGCAGTGTTCGTCAGCGAGCTTTGGTGGGTTTCGTTTTCTGTGCAATAACCAATTCGGGTGAAAAACAGAAATATTGGGATTCTGCTGCTGGCTTGATCATGGATGATGAATTTTTGGCAGCCTGTGTTGATCTCCAACGCCAGATGCGTCTATGTCTTACAAGTAAAAAGGATAGCAAGGAGATGATGCATTCCGTGGTGAAGACCATGTTCACTTCTTTTACTCAGGATTTGGCCGAAAAGATAGACCAAACGGGTGAATTGGGACTTAATTGCTTCTCAGCAGATGGGGAGAATCCTGATGATGCCCTTAAGGGAGCCTTCGACTATATGTTGAATTCAGAAGATATAGGAGTTGATGTCTATTATCATCAGTTTGCCAACCAGAAGAGCTTCGGTCATTTCCATTCACTCTATAATTGGTTTGTTCCTTTCTATGTCCGTAATTCTACGCTCAAGAATGTTCGGGCTACGATGAAACAGCATCGCAATTTCATCAACAATCTCTTGAGAGGCGCCTCTATGTGTGATACCGATCTGTATAGCATCATTCTTTCATTGAATAATACATCTAAGGAATTTATTGAATCATTGGATGTTACCCCGGAAAATATGGTGTCTGGTCCTGTTTTTTATGACGAAGAAGATGAGGTGGAAAAAGAGCAGAATACCGAAGAGCCAGTAGAGGATGAGACTGATTCTACAGAAGCAAAGGATTCTGAAAATGTCACACTGCTTGATTCGGTAATGGAACATGAAGAGAATCTCTCTGAAGAGGAAAAGAAGAAACGTGCAATCAGGGTTCGTCATCGCTATGTGCAGGACCTCTACCGATTCTATACTCTCTCTCCAATGAGGAAGGCATTTGATAATCCTTTCGAAGTGCAGAAGGAAATTCCTTTCTTTACTACGGGACTGTTTGCTAAACCGGAATATGACAAGTATCGCCTGTCGCTGGCCCGTTTCTCTGCTAAAAGAGGCGACTATGCCTTTGTTAGCAAGATTTTGCGTAATCTGGAAAAATATACCGACGAAGAGCATATGATGCTTGCATTGGCATACAAATCGGAGGAAAAATATGATGAAGCGCTTGAACATCTCTATGTGATTAAGAATACAAGCCCAACTTATAAGGCTGCCACGGAGTTGAAATTAGAAATAGAAGAAGAGATAAAAGACCCGGCGGCTTTAATAACATTGAATTGCTTGATAAAAGAAGAATCAGATGAGAGTAAGCAGTTTAAGCTCAAGCTGAAAAAGACCGATCTCTTATTGAAACTCCATCATTATAAAGAGGCTTTGGAATGGGCTTTCCAGATGGATGAACAGTATCCTAAGGAAGAACAGGTTGAATGCAGACTGGCTTTCTCTTTGCTCTTTTCTGAATCGGAAGGCGATAAAAACATTGACCATGCAATGGCTTTAATAGAACCTTATCTGCAAAATAGTGATGATAATGAAATCAGGGAAATATTGAATTCTGACATGACAGACATGGATAAGGATGAAAAGGAACGCATGTTCATGAAAATGTTATCTGCGATGGTGAGCAAAGTTTCCAAGCCACAAGACCACAGATGGGAGTCTATGAAATTTTTCTATTATGGACTCTGCGTTCTCGTGAAAAAGGGAGGAACTGCAGCTATCAGATTTTTGAATGAAGCATCTGGTCATGCAGCTTTTTCCCCTAAGGAAGATATAGATGCATTCGGTCTGCTCGATATGGGAAATTGGCTTGATGATCGTGGTATTGCGCCTATAGAATTGGAATTTATAACAAAAAAAGTTTTCGAGGAAAGGAAAAACAATAAAGATGGCGGAGAATAATAAAAATAAGAATAAGGTACAGATAGATCCAACCTACGCCCATTTGCAGCCGCAGGCTGTGAATGTGGAGCAGGCAGTACTGGGTGCCTTGATGATAGATTCTGATGCCTTTTCGGTGGTGTCGGAGTTGCTCAAGCCGGATACTTTTTATGACCCGCGTCATAAGAGAATATATCAGGCTATCCAGGTGATGAACATGGAGGAACGGCCTGTGGATATCATGACTCTTGCCGATCAGTTAGCCAAGACTGGCGAACTGGATAAGGTGGGAGGAGCACAATATCTCATGGATATTTCTGCAGGCATGGCTTCGGCTGCCCATGTAGAGTCGCATGCCCGTATCCTGGCGCAGAAATATATGCAGCGCCAGCTGATTCATTATGCCGGCGACATCGAGACGATGGCGTATGAAGAAGGTGTGGATGTGGATGAACTGATGCAGAAAGCTGAAGGTGAACTCTTCCAGCTTTCGCAGAACAATATGAAGCAGGATTATACACAGATTGATCCGGTTGTAAAGGAGGCCGTTGCCATCTTGCAGCGCGCTGCTCAGAACTCGGGTGGTCTTACCGGTATTCCTACGGGTTATCGTGGGTTGGATGATATGACATCAGGATGGCAACCGTCCGACCTTGTGATTATCGCCGGTCGTCCTGCCATGGGTAAGACTTCCTTTGCATTGAGTATTGCCAAGAATGTGGCGGTAGATTATGATGTGCCTATCGGATTCTTCTCTCTGGAAATGAATAACGTTCAGTTGGTGAACCGACTCATCTCGAATGTTTGCGAGATTTCGGGTAAAAAAATACTGAACGGACAATTGGAACAGCCAGAATGGGAACGGTTGGATAAAAAACTGAGAAAACTGACAGGTGCACCTATTTATATTGATGATACGCCTGGTCTTTCAGTTTTCGAACTCCGTACCAAGGCGCGCCGACTGGTAAGGGAAAAGGGTGTTAAACTGTTGATGATCGACTATCTCCAGCTGATGAATGCCAATGGTATGAAGTTTGGTAGCCGTCAGGAGGAGGTATCTACCATTTCCCGTTCGCTCAAAGGTATTGCCAAAGAGCTGAATATTCCTGTGCTTGCTCTTTCGCAGCTCTCCCGTAATGTAGAGAACCGTGAGGGTTTGGAAGGAAAGCGACCTCAGTTGAGTGACCTCCGTGAATCCGGTGCCATCGAGCAGGATGCCGATATGGTGCTTTTCGTTCACCGCCCGGAATATTATCACATCTATCAGGATGAAAAGGGTAATGACCTTCATGGTATGGCACAGATTATCATTGCCAAGCACCGTAAGGGCTCTGTTGGAGATGTTCTCCTGAACTTCCGTGGAGAATTTACCCGATTCCAGGATCCGCAGGATGCTGCAGCAGCACCTGTCGAAGAAGGTGGTGAGATTGTAGGCTCTAGGATGAATGGCGGAGGGCAGGATGGTAGTCCGCTACCACCGCCGCCTGCAGAGAATCTGCCTTTCTAAGGTTTGAGTTTGTCAATTTTTTCACTCACAAACTGGCTTTTTCGCCAAATTCTTGCACAGAATTAACGTTTTTAGGTGGAAAAACCATAAGATTATAGGAATTTGTTATCATTTCTATTAAAAAAGTTATAAATTGTTTGCTAGTATCAAATAAAAGTGTTACCTTTGCATGCGAATTTAAGAATATAACATAATAAGATAGATATGAGAACAACATCGTTGAACATTACAAGCATTATTATTCGACTTCGACTGCAGTTTGTGGGCGGAAGTGATAAGGTGTGCGTATAGTTCATCGCATAAGATATTAAAAGCCTTTCTACACTTCCGTCTATGGAGTGGGGGAAGGCTTTTTACTTTATCTGATGTTTCTGCACGGATTGCTATATAAACGTAGTGCGTTCTGAATGTGTAGCTCTTATATATATAATAAGGTGTAAATTTAAAATTTTAAAGATATGAGTGACAGATTATACATTTTCGACACGACCCTCCGCGATGGCGAACAGGTTCCGGGATGTCAGTTGAACACAGTTGAGAAGATTCAGGTGGCAAAGCAACTGGAGCAGTTGGGTGTGGATGTAATTGAGGCTGGATTTCCAATATCAAGTCCGGGCGACTTCAATTCAGTGGTAGAAATCTCTAAGGCTGTAACCTGGCCTACTATTTGTGCACTTACCCGTGCCGTAGAAAAAGATATTGATTGTGCTGCTGAGGCTTTGCAGTATGCCAAGCATAAGAGAATCCATACCGGTATCGGTACCAGCGACAGTCATATCAAGTATAAGTTCAATTCTACCCGCGAGGAAATCATCGAACGTGCTGTAGCTGCTGTCAAGTATGCTAAAAAGTATGTTGAGGACGTTGAGTTCTATGCTGAGGATGCAGGCCGTACCGATAATGAGTATCTGGCTCGTGTCGTAGAGGCTGTTGTCAAGGCGGGTGCTACTGTAGTGAACATTCCTGATACTACAGGTTATTGTCTGCCTGATGAATATGGTGACAAAATCAAGTATCTCATGGAGCATGTTGATGGCATTGACAAGGCACGCCTTTCTACCCACTGTCATAACGACCTCGGTATGGCTACTGCCAATACCCTGCAGGGTGTTTTGAATGGTGCACGCCAGGTTGAGGTTACCATCAATGGTATCGGTGAGCGTGCAGGTAATACTTCGCTCGAAGAGATTGCTATGATTCTGAAGTGTCACAAGCATATCAATATTGATACCAACATCAATACCACCAAGATTATTCCTACCTCACGCATGGTGAGCAGCCTGATGAATATGCCTGTTCAGCCAAACAAGGCTATCGTGGGTCGCAATGCATTTGCTCATTCTTCCGGTATCCATCAGGATGGTGTCTTGAAGAATGTTCAGACTTACGAAATCATTGATCCTAAGGAAGTGGGATTGGATGACAATGCTATCGTTTTGACAGCCCGTTCTGGTCGTGCTGCATTGAAGTACCGTCTCCATGTCAATGGTGTAGAGATTAATGATGAGGAGAAGCTCGACAAGATTTACAAGAAGTTCCTCCAACTGGCTGATAAGAAGAAGGAAGTTACCGATGAGGATGTTTTGATGCTTGCCGGTGCTGATTCTGCTGATAAGCATGGTGTTCAGCTCGACTGGTTGCAGGTTACTACAGGTAAGGGCGTGAAGAGCGTGGCAAGTATCGGTCTTGATATTGCAGGTCAGAAGTTTGAGGCTGCATCATCTGGTAACGGTCCGGTAGATGCTGCTATCAATGCTCTCAAGAAGATCATTACAAAGGAGATGAATCTCAAGGAGTTCACTATCCAGGCAATCGACAAGGGCTCTGACGATGTGGGCAAGGTTCACATGCAGGTGGAATACGATGGTCATGTATATTATGGTTTCGGTGCAGATACCGACATCGTTACGGCTTCTGTTGAGGCTTACATTGATTGTATTAACAAGTTTAAGATTAGATAAACATATATATAACAAGAGATATTATGAATACATTATTCGACAAGATTTGGGACAAGCACGTTGTCCAGATTGTTCCGGACGGTCCTACACAGCTTTACATCGACCGTCTCTACTGTCACGAAGTAACATCACCTCAGGCATTCGCTGGTATGCGAGCACGCGGACTCAAGATGTTCCGTCCAGACCAGATTTTCTGTATGCCTGACCACAATACACCAACCCATGATCAGGACAAACCTATCGAGGATCCTATCTCAAAGAAGCAGGTAGATACCTTGGCAAAGAATACCGCTGATTTCGGTGTTACTCATTTTGCCATGAACACAAAGGATAATGGTATCATCCACGTAGTAGGTCCAGAGAAGGGTCTTTCTCTTCCAGGTATGACCATCGTCTGCGGTGACTCTCATACTTCTACTCATGGTGCAATGGGTGCCGTAGCTTTCGGTATCGGTACTTCTGAGGTTGAGATGGTGATGGCTTCACAGTGTATTCTTCAGAGCAAGCCAAAGTCAATGCGTATCAGCATCAACGGTAAGCTCAGCAAGGGCGTTACTGCCAAGGACGTTGCTCTCTATCTGATGAGCCAGCTCACTACTTCAGGTGCTACCGGTTACTTCGTTGAGTACAGTGGCGATGTAGTGAAGGATATGTCTATGGAAGGTCGTCTTACCCTCTGTAACCTCTCTATCGAGATGGGTGCCCGTGGTGGTTTCGTAGCTCCTGATGAGACAACATTCGAGTACATCAAGGGTCGTGAATATGCACCTAAGGGTGAAGAGTGGGACAAGGCTGTGGCTTACTGGAAGACCTTGAAGAGTGGCGATGATGCAGTCTTCGACAAAGAGTTGACTTTCGACGCCAAGGATATCGAACCACGTATCACCTATGGTACCAACCCAGGTATGGGTATTGGCATTACCGGGAATATCCCAACTCTCGATGAGATTCCTGAGGAAGAGCAGGCTGGTTTCAAGAAGAGCCTCAACTACATGGGCTTCCAGCCAGGCGAGAAACTCGAGGGTCATCCTATCGATTATGTATTCTTGGGCGCATGTACCAATGGTCGTATTGAAGACTTCCGTGCTTTCGCTTCTCTTGTTAAAGGAAAGAAGAAGGCAGATGGCGTAACTGCTTGGCTTGTACCAGGTTCATGGTTGGTTGATAAACAAATACGTGAAGAGGGAATTGATAAGATTGTTGAGGCTGCCGGCTTCGAAATCCGTCAGCCTGGATGCTCTGCCTGCCTGGCAATGAACGATGATAAGATTCCTGCAGGCAAGTACTCTGTAAGTACATCCAACCGTAACTTCGAGGGTCGTCAGGGACCAGGTTCCCGCACCATCCTTGCCAGTCCATACGTAGCAGCTGCTGCCGCTATTACAGGTAAGATTACCGACCCAAGAGAGTTTATGTAATGTTAAGTGTTCAATGTTAAATGTTAAATTGAAATGAAACAGAAATTCAATGTAATTACATCAAGCTGCATTCCTCTTCCTTTGGAGAATGTAGATACAGACCAGATCATCCCAGCCCGTTTCCTCAAGGCCATCGATAAAGAGGGCATGGGCGACAACCTCTTCCGCGACTGGCGCTACAATGCCGACGGAACTCCAAAGCCAGACTTCGTGATGAACGACCCATCTTACAGTGGCGTCATCCTCGTAGCTGGCAAGAACTTCGGCTCCGGTTCTTCCCGTGAGCACGCTGCCTGGGCTATCGCAGGTGCAGGTTTCCGTGTTGTCATCAGCTCTTTCTTTGCTGATATCCACAAGAACAACGAATTGAACAACCTCGTATTGCCTGTTGTGGTAAGCGAGGAATTCCTGAAGGAACTCTTCGAGAGCATCGACAAGGATCACAAGACAGAGGTGAAGGTAGATCTTCCTAACCAGACCGTGACCAATCTTGCTACCGGCAAGAGCGAGCACTTCGAAATCAACGGCTACAAGAAACACTGTTTGGAGAATGGTTTGGACGATGTAGACTTCCTCGTTCAGAACCGCGACAAGGTTGAGGCTTGGGAAGCTAAAAACAAGTAATTATGAACGTTAACGCAAAGAGAGATAATTCCCGTATCAAGGAGATTGAGATCATGGACTGCACGCTGCGCGACGGCGAGCAGACCAATGGTGTCAGTTTCCTTCCTCACGAGAAGTTGATGATAGCAAGAATGCTGTTGCACGACATCAATGTTGATCGCATTGAGGTGGCTTCAGCGCGTGTGTCAGAAGGCGAAAAGGATGCTGTCGCTCGCATTTGCCGTTATGCCAAGACCATTGGTAAGCTGGATTCCGTTGAGGTATTGGGATTCGTGGATAACAACAAGAGTGTGGATTGGATTGCCGAATGCGGCGGTCATGTCATCAACCTCTTGGCTAAGGGTAGCTACAAGCACTGCACCCAGCAACTCAAAATGTCGCCTGAGGAGCATCTCGCTCATATCAAGCAGACCATCGACTATGCTTTGAGCAAGGGATTCACCGTGAATCTCTACTTGGAGGACTGGTCGAGCGGTATGCGTGACAGTCGTGACTATCTCTTCATGATGATGGATGAGTTGGTAAAACTGCCTATCAAGCGCTTCCTGCTTCCTGATACGTTGGGTATTCTGAACCCATTGCAGTGTGTGGAGTATATGCGCCAGATGGTGCGCCGTTATCCGAATTCTCACTTCGACTTCCATGCCCATAACGACTACGATTTGGCTGTGAGCAACTCGCTGGCTGCCGTATTGAGCGGCGCCAAGGGTCTTCACGTTACCGTGAATGGTCTGGGTGAGCGTTGTGGCAATGCACCATTGGCAAGTGTTCAGGTGATTCTGAAAGACATGTTCGAGGCAAAGACCAATATTAAGGAAGACCGTCTGAACGATATTTCCCGATTGGTTGAAGGATATAGTGGCATTGCCGTGGCTCCGAATACTCCGGTAGTAGGAGACAACGTCTTTACCCAGGTAGCTGGTGTGCATGCCGATGGTGACAACAAGGACAAGCTTTATTGCAACAACCTGGTACCTGAGCGTTTCGGCAGACATCGTGAGTATGCGTTGGGTAAGAACTCTGGCAAGGCGAATATCGTGCAGAACCTCAATGAACTTGGATTGGAACTGACTCCTGAGCAGACCAAGGCGGTGACCAAGCGAATCACAGAACTCGGCGACCGCAAGGAACTGGTAACCCAGGACGACCTGCCATACATCGTGAGCGATGTGTTGAAGCATGGGGCTCCAGAGGATAAGGTGAAACTGGTAAGTTACATGGTATCAACCTCATACGGTTTGAAGCCTATCGCCAGTGTAAAGGTAGAAATCGATGGCAAGGAGTATGAAGACCGTAGCTCCGGTGATGGTCAGTATGATGCTTTCGTGAAAGCCCTCCGCAATATCTACAAGGTGAAGTTAGGCAAGACCTTCCCTAAGCTCGACAACTATCAGGTAACCATCCCACCTGGTGGCCGTACCGATGCCCTCGTTCAGACCGTCATCACCTGGCGTGAAGGTGACCGTATCTGGCGTACCCGAGGCTTGGATGCTGACCAGACTGAAGCTGCTATCAAGGCAACGCTGAAGATGATTAATATGTACGAGGCAGATAAGAGCGACGAACAGGCTGTATCGCCTCGAAATCTGGATATGGAATAATATCTTCGAAGGTTACGAAAATATCTCCGAAGGTTACGAAAATATCTCCGAAGGATATAAAAATATCTTCGAAGGTTACGAAAATATCTCCGAAGGTTTCTATTCAGCAGCACGCCCTGAAGGGGCAGAAGCTCCTAGCCCAGGGTAACACCCTGGGTATAAGGTAGCATTTAGCAATGCGCCCTGTAAGGGCAAAAGCTTTAATCATTCAAAAAATAAACAATTAAAAAATCAGATAAGATGAAATTAAACATTGCAGTTCTCGCCGGTGATGGTATCGGACCAGAGATTATGAAGCAGGGCGTAGCAGTTATGCAGGCCATTGCAGAGAAGTTCAACCACGAGTTTACTTACAACGAGGCTATCTGCGGCGCTCACGCTATCGATGAGGTAGGTGACCCATTCCCAGAGGAGACCTTCAAGACTTGTATGGATGCTGACGCAGTGCTCTTCGCAGCCGTTGGTGACCCACGTTTCGACAACAACCCTACAGCCAAGGTTCGTCCTGAGCAGGGCTTGCTCGCTATGCGTAAGAAGTTGGGCCTCTTCGCTAATGTTCGCCCAGTAGCCACATTCGATTGCCTGCTCCACAAGTCACCATTGAAGGATGAACTCCTGAAGGGTGCTGACTTCGTAGTTATCCGCGAGTTAACTGGCGGTATGTACTTCGGTGAGAAGTATCAGGATAACGATAAGGCATACGATACTGATATCTATACCCGTCCTGAGATTGAGCGCATCCTGAAGGTAGCTTTCGAGTTTGCCATGAAGCGCAACAAGCACTTGACAGTAGTAGATAAGGCAAACGTATTGGCATCTTCTCGTCTCTGGCGTCAGATTGCCAAGGAGATGGAGCCACAGTATCCTGAGGTAAACACCGATTATATGTTCATCGACAACGCTTCTATGCGCGTATTGACTGAGCCTACATTCTTCGATGTTATCGTTACAGAGAATACCTTCGGCGATATCCTGACCGATGAGACTTCTTGTATCACCGGTTCTATGGGCTTGCAGCCATCCAGCTCTCTCGGTGAGCACACACCATTGTTCGAGCCTGTTCATGGTTCATGGCCACAGGCAGCTGGCAAGAACCTGGCTAACCCTGTAGCTCAGATTCTTTCTGCAGCCATGTTGTTGGAGCACTTCGGTTTGAACGAGGAGGGTGCCTTGATTCGCAAGGCAGTAGATGCTTCTCTCGATGCCAATGTCCGCACTCCTGAGATTCAGGTTGAGGGTGGTGCTCAGTATGGCACAACTGAGGTTGGCGCATGGATCGTTAACTGGATTAAGAATGCTTAATCTGTAAATGGATTTCTCGGCGCTGGGTGAATTAGGCTATCCAGGCGCTTTATAGATAAAAGCCTTAGGAGGAGTGTTTCTTTCTCTTAAGGCTTTTCTTGATTATTGTCCTGTCTTTCTGAATTTTAGTTCTTTTTGTAAACTCAAATAAGTTTTATAGTTTTTTATTTGGCAGTTTGCGAAAGTCTTCTTAACTTTGCACCATGAAAAGTTTTTATACATTATTGTTGGCATCGTTTGTTTCCTTATCTGTATCTGCGCAGAATGTAGATGCAGACAAAGCACGCGTTGCTCAAAATAAAGCCTTGCGCGATTCACTCTCCAAGGCTACAGAAGTGCTTGCATATCATCCCGACAGCATCGATCTGCGACTGAAAAAGGCTGCATGGAATATCCAGTTGGAGCAATGGCAATATGCCAAGGATGATCTTGATAAGGTACTCTTTCTGAACAATACCAATATCGCCGGTTTGTTCTATCGTGCCTTTGTCAATGAGAAGTTGCTCCGTTATAACTTTGCACGTCTCGATTATCAGAATCTTCTGGTACTTGTTCCTGGCAACTTCCAGGCGCAACTCGGTCTGGCTTTGCTCAATGAGAAAGATAAGCATTATACCGAGGCATACGACGGCATCAATAGCCTGATAGAGCAATACCCTGATAGCGCGATGGCTTATGCTGCAAGAGGTGGCCTGGAGAAGGAGAGAGGAATGCTTGAACTGGCAGAGTTTGATTACGCCAAGGCGATGGAGTTGGATGCCGGTAATGAGGATTTTGCTTTCAATCATGTAGACATCCTGATTCTGCTAGGAAGAAAAGACGAAGCCTATCGTGATTTGAAGAAATTGCTCGATGCCGGTTGTCAGCCAGGCAGGTTGCAAGGTTTCTATGCAAGGTTGAAAAAGAAGAAAAAGTAGTATTTAAGAGTTATAAAAAAAGAGTTTTTAAAGATAAATAAGACAAGAATGCATAAAATTATTCCCTATATCCTGGCTGCCTGTTGTCTCTGTATGGTGGCATCCTGCGATACCGTCTTCGATATTCATCCGTATGATGTGCAAATCGACGGCGATAGAAATCTGAATGTTACCAATATTCAGAAGATTGAGGCTGCAGTAAAGTCGAAAGACACCATCCGTTTTGCTATGATCAGCGATTCACACCAGTGGTTGGATGATTTGAAGAGTGAGGTTAATGATATCAATCGCCGCAGTGATTCCCTCGATTTCGTGATTCATTGTGGAGACCTTACCGACTTTGGTGCTACCCGTGAGTTTCAGTGGACCCGTGACCATCTTCAGAAGTTGAAGATACCTTTCGTGGCTCTGTTGGGTAATCATGACTGTTTGGGAACAGGTAACCAGGCTTATGAGAAAATCTTTGGTAATCCGGATTTCAGTTTCATCGCCGGTAAGGTAAAGTTTGTCTGCCTCAATACCAATGCTATTGAGTTTGACTATTCCCGCCCTGTACCTAATTTCGATTTCATGGAAGAGCAGGTTAAGGCAGATGCAGATGACTTTTCGCGTACCATTGTCTGTATGCATGCTGCCCCTTATACAGAGCAGTTTAATAATAATGTAGCTAAGGTCTTCAATTTTTATACGCATCAGTTCCCTGGTTTGATGTGCTGTCTTTACGGTCATGGTCATCATACCGAGCAAAATGACATTTATGGCGATGGCATCATCTATTATCAGGTGGCCAATGCCGCTAAGCATCAGTACTATATATTCACCATTACTCCAAAAGGTTATCGTTATGAAATTATTGAGTTTTAAGCATATATTCATTCTGGGAGCTTTGCTTGCTGCAGGTTCTGTACAGGTTCATGCTGCCGATGAGGTTACCGGGAAAAGTGAAGAGTTAGAACTGAAGGATAGTATCGTTCATGATACGCTGGTGTTGGCGGATGGCAAACTGACCCGATATGACCGCCGCATTATGCGCTACCGTAAGCATTGGAATTTGCTGATACCTACTAGTGGTATCATTCAGACCTGTGGCAATATGGGTATCATTTCGCTGGGTATCGGATGGGAATATGGTAAGCGCCGCCAGTGGGAAACGCAGCTCTTGTTTGGCTACATCCCGAAGTTCAGTTCTGACGATGAGAAGTTAACCATGACGCTCAAGGAGAATTTCATTCCTTGGCGTCGCAATATCGGTAAGGGCTGGTGGTTTGAACCGCTGGAGTGCAGCCTGTATTTCAATACGGTGTTCGGACATGATTTCTGGACTAAGCAGCCTACCAAGTATGAAAGCGCCTACTATCCGTTCTCTACCAGAGTCCGTCCTAATATCGCCTTGGGTGAACGTTTTAAGTATGATATTCCGCACAATAAACGTAAGCGTATCAAGAGTATCACGTTTTTCTATGAGTTGGGTACAACGGATATCTATTTTATGCGTTTCTACCGTAACGGCAATGCCGGTTTCTGGGATGTCTTCGGCCTCTCTATCGGTGCCAAAGTGCAGTACCTTTAAGCCAAGAACTGGTTGATGAGTTTGCTTACTCTGATGATATCTTCATCGTTGAGCGATGAGTTGCAAGGCAGACTCAGTTCTTCATCAGCTATTCTCTTGGCTACCGGAAATTCCAGATGATTCATTTCCGGATAACATGGCTGCAGATAGGGTGGGCGGAAGTAATGAATCTTTGTGCCGACCCCATTCTCAGCCAGGAAAGCTTTCAGTTGGTCTCGTTTCCGGGTAAGGAAAGGGAAGACGTGGAAAACATTTTCATGAGCAGGAGAGATGAGTTTCGCAGCGATGCATCTGTCCTTGATGCTGTCATCCAGATGCTCCAGGTATAGCTGTACCTGTCTGTGTCTCGCTTTCTGTTCGTTTTCAGGATATTGCAGTTTCACATTCAGTACAGCAGCCTGAATCTCATCCATGCGCGAGTTGACGCCCTGGTATCTGAAGATGCCGTCTTCTATCTTTCCATATTCGTGTAGTGACATGATGGCTTCCGCCAATTCCCTGTTATTGGTAGTTACAGCTCCCGCATCTCCCAATGCTCCCAGATTCTTGCTAGGATAAAAACTGTGGGCGGCAGCATCCGAAAGATTTCCGGTATATCTTCTTTTCGATGGTTTTTCAGAAGAATCAGATAGAGTAGTGGAGCATCCGAATCCCTGCGCATTGTCTTCGAAAAGCAAGAGATGATGCTTCTTGCAGATTTCAGCAATCTTCGGAGTCCATGCCAGTTTGCCATAGAGATGAACAATCATGATGGCTTTGGTCTTCGGTGTGATTCGGGCTTCTATCAGTTGGTCATCTATCTGTAATGTATCGATATTGGCATCCACCAATACAGGTGTCAGTCCTACGCTGCTGATGGCAAGTACGGTGGCGAAATAAGTGTTGGCAGGCACGATCACTTCATCACCTTTCTGCAGATTTCCGATAGCCAGTTCGCCCATCAGCATCAGCTTGAGCGCATCCGTCCCGTTAGCGCAGCTGATGCAGTATTCTGTACCGATAAACTGTGCATACGATTTCTCAAACTTCTTTACGGCTTCACCTTGCAGATACCATCCGCTGTTGACCACCTTGTTGATAGCATCCTTTATCTCCTTCTCGTATGGCTCATTGATTGCCTTCAGGTCGAGATAAGGAATCTTCTTAACTTCTGTTTCCATTGTTTCTTCTGTGATGATTTATACAAGTGATAAGACTTGTTTCTATAAATAAAAACGGATGTTTTGCGGTATTTATTATATGGGGAGGTATAAAAAAGACAAGAGCAGCTATCTTCTCAGACAACTGCTCTACATTCAATAGGTATTAGTTTTCTTTAAGGTAAAAAGATTGTATTCAGGATAACGTTTGCAAAGGTACTAAAAAAAAATGAAACAAAAAAATAAAATGGCAACAAAATTACCATCAACTTAAAAAAAAGTTTTAAAAACCCTTTGCGGAGTCTTTTCTATTTGTACGAGAAAACAGATTTTTATATAAATAATGCCAAATAAAAAGCTGTGAAATGGAAAAACTGTCACGAAACAGTCTTTTTCCCTTTCACGGCGTTCGATGTCTAAAATATTTTGCCAAACAGGTTGTTCATCATATTTTTGATTCGATATGCTCTCTATAAAAATGGTTACCATCAATATATAGTCAATATGCTATGTTGGGTATGATTCTTCCCAACAGTTAGACAAGGTGTCTTCCAACTCCAAATTCTTCTGCAACTTGCTAGTATCGGATATATTTTTAGTCTTTATCATTTAAAAGATTCTAAAAACCAATAATTATTATTTAAGAGTTCCCACTGTGGGAACTCTCATTTATTTTATTTTTTGTATCTTTGCACCGTGTGACACAGATTAGAACCTTATTACCTACTTTAGAGGCGTCGCGACAAAAACAGTAATGTACGGATCTCTACTTCCGAAAGCCAACGGAGGCGGAGACAGGAGAGTTTATGCCCATAGCAAGAGAGCTATACAGCGCATTCTTTGCTCAGTGTTCACGGTGACAGGGTGACACGATGACACGAGTTTTTCAACATTTCGCCTCGCACGCGGGCAGGCAGGAAAAATCAGGCCGAAAGTTCCTGCCTGCCCGCGCGAGAGTAAATCTTCAGAATTCCCTGTCACCTCTGTCACCCGTCACCCAGAAGTAGGTTACTTACGATGCGAAAGTCAGTTACTTACGATACGAAAGTCAGTTACTTGCGATGCGAAAGTTAGTTACTTACGCCCCGTAATCCACTGGCTTACGACGCGAATTACAAGTGTTAACTCCTTTAAGATCAAACAAGCTATGGAGATAGAAGTTACATCAGGAGCAAACAGAGTCAGATCTGTTACCTTCATTTTTATGTTAATTCTTTAAAAAATCAATAAATAATCATCTATTTATTTGCATATATAAAAGAATTACCATATCTTTGCAATCGGATAAAGGCTTCTTTATTCAGGATTGGGGTGTCCCCGGTCGGGAAAGGGTTACTTCACAGTGACTCTTTTTTTGTATTATTTTCCTTGTTCTTTTGGGAAAATCTTCATACCATATACCTTTCCGTTTAATTGGAAGATATTCTTTTTCAGTACATCAAAAGCAAGATTCACTCCATTAGGATTCAAAACATGTCGAGTTACCGGATAAGCTATCAAGTCAGCAATCTGAAGTCCAATTATATTTTCAGATTTCCATCTCATGTCGAACTTTTTAAAAACTTTTTTCATTCGATGACTATCCACCCAATATGTTCCTCTGTCTAACAGCTGATTATAATAATTAAGAAGGGATGCATCTTCCTTTTTGCCACGTTTTTCGATAATGGTACAAAGTTCTATGTCAGTCAAACCAAGAGAGTCTAAATAAAACACGACTCTTTCCATGATATACGATAAAGACAACCCATATACATCATTCAGTTTACCATACTGCCTGATATATGGTTCTTTTAATATCGAGCAGCAAACTACGACATATCCATTATCTCCAAGTATATCATTAACACCCTGGAAGAATCGTTTTTTGACATCAAGGTCAAACAAAACCTCGAATCCATTTTGACACTTTCTTATATCCCGACTATGAAAAATAATATTTATATTGTTCCAGATTTCCTTTTTAAGGACATTGATTCGTTCTGTCAACACTTTGTCCTGTTCCTCGGAGACAACAATACCACAAAGTGTAAATATAGGGAATTGTGGGTCAAAACTTGCTAAGTTTTGATCTCCGCATTCATCAAGATACAATATAAATTTATTCGCCATAATTTTTGCCTATTTAAAATGCAAAAATACAACTTTCTTTTCTATTTACAAAGTTTGCTGAGATAAAATAACTTAAAAGATCGCTATGAACAAGTATTCACCCCTTTATTGCATCAGTAGCTAATCATTAGAATATTTTGCCAAACAGGATGTTCACCATAGTTTTGAACAGAATCTTAGCATCAAACCACCAGGATCTGTGCTCTAGGTAGAAGAGGTCAAGACTTAGTCTTCTCAGCATCTTTGGCATTGTATCCGTATATCCATTATATAAGGTGGCATAAGAAGTTACTCCTGGACGAATCTGATACAGATAAATATATCGAGGATCATGCTCCATAATCTGGTCGATATAGAATTTACGTTCAGGGCGAGGACCGATAAACGCCATATCGCCCTTTACAACATTCCAAAGCTGCGGAAGTTCATCGAGGTGATGTCTCCTAAGGAATGCTCCAATATGAGTCAGGCGAGTTTCTTGATTGTGCTTGAAGAGCTGAGGACCATCTTTTTCTGCATCCACTCTCATGCTTCTGAATTTATATATGTAGAAAGGTTTGCCGAATCGGCCGATTCTTTCTTGTTTAAAGATAGCAGGTCCATTATCTTCTCTTTTTACGAGAAAATAGCATACAGCAAATAATGGTGAGAAAACTATTAAGCCACTGATAGCTAATAGACAGTCTCCCGCCCGTTTTACGTTTCTTTCAAAAACATTCATGCCATCGGCAATGAAACGTCTTTCTACAACGTTGTTATTAAATTCTATTCCGAAAGGAATATTTGTAAAATTCATTAGTTGCACTCTATTCATTTTGTTCTATTATGTTTTATTTTAAAACGTTTGGTGAGCGCATATATTGTCTAGAATCGATTTTTCTTTTTAGAATTTTGCAACCATAGCTTGGAAGAAACAGCAGAAAGAAGTATAAATATGCTTTTAACTTACTGAATTTCAGTATGGTTTCGTATACAGCTACGTTGTAGTGAATGAGTTGCATCTTTTTTCTGGAAACAGAATTCTTTCTTACACAAAAGAAGGAATATCCAAATAGCATTCATATCACCAAATGATACTGTAACGTTATTACGTATCTATTTTTGAATAAAGTTGCTATGCTTTTTTAGATATCTATAGCTGTCAATCTTTCTTTTCATGATTTTCAAGAAATATGAAGGTATAAAGCACAACAGAAAAGCTGCACAAGCTTTAATGAGATTATAACCTAATATTTTCTGATATACCGCTATATTGTATTTTATCATTGAGAACTTGTTGCTTGATAAGGATTCGCTTCTTATATAATAGTATGCAAGAGGCTCCTCTGTATACGCATAGCAATCCTTACATGCTTTTATTATTTGTAAAAATAAAGCCCAATCTTCACTTTTATATAATTTTGGCATGTAGTATTTTTTGCCTAATTTTTTTATATCATATATCGCTGTAGTACAACCAATTTTATTGTCATATTTCATTTGATCTAATGTAATATGTTTAGGAGGAATGTTTATGCCAATGATATTGTTGTTAATATCACATATACAATAAGTACAACAGCATAGTGCACAATCTTTATTCTCCATTAAATTAATTTGTTTTTCGATTTTTTGGGGATGCCATTTGTCGTCACTATCACAAAATGCTATGTATCGTCCTGTGGCCTTCTCTATAGCAATATTACGAGCATAACTAGGACCATGATTACTTTTCAGATAGGTAACATTGACTCTACAATCTTTCAGAGAAAAATCGTTTAGAATTCTTTTTGTTTCCTCGTCTGATGAGCAATCATCTACAATGAGCAATTCTATATTAGAATATGTTTGGTTCAGTACGCTATTAATGCTACCAATTAGTAATTTGCCTGTATTATATGTGGGCATAATTACTGAAACGATATTGTTTGCCATTTTTATTCTTTTAGTTGCAAAGGTACTATAAAAATATTATAAAATGTTATTTCTAGTTTAAAAAAAACATAAAATGATTTTTTGGGGAAGTTTTTCATCTTATTTGAGTTTAAAATAGATGTTTAAGCTAATTGCTGAGTTCATTTGAAAAGGTCCCGAATAATATTTCTTGTCTTTATAACATACAGACTTACAAGTTGACGTTATCGTAAAAAAGACATCTTCAAATGAACTCATGCAATAAGTTTCTTATATCAATTACCTTTTTTGAAGCCGAACTTTTTATTTCGCAATAAGTATTTGGGCTATCATATTATTTTTATTGTTTTGTATGCGATTATCATTTCTGAGGTAAAACACGAACCTTATTGTCTCTTACGACCCAAATTGCATCGTATTTTTTTGAGTTTTGTGCTCTCAATAAATATTTTTCTAATTCATTTGGATAGATAACATAATAATCGGTTTTTTGAGGATTTACCAAATCAAAATAAACGCGTGAAGCCCACCCCTTATACCAGGCATATTCACCTGATGCCTGAAAAACTGAATATTCTGTAAATGGAGGGTCACAATCCAAAATACATACGATATTTGGTATTGCTTTTGTATTTGCTATAACGGATTCTACCCTCTGCTTTGCAAATTGTCCAGCCTTATACATATAATAACCTTTATGGATATATACAAGAATGCAACATGTAAAGAATAATAGTATTACCCTTTTATCCGATACGTTCCATTTGGCAGTTCTAAAGATAATTCCAATAGCCAAAGCTATTCCCCACAGAGTAGGAAAAGCATGCATCTCCCCTGGATGTTTCATTACTAAATGTGGAGCTGTCAATGCTAGTATTACCAATAAGCATTGTATTAATTTTACTAGATCTTGTTTTTGCAAACATAACAACTTTTTGATAAGAACCCAAAGGAAAGAAAAACTTATAATTGTAGAGATTATTACAACAATCCAATTATGCTCCAAAAACATAGCTATTGTATCAATAGTAGTCAAAGATATTCCTAATAATAATCCTAAACCAACTAGGGTGTTTAATCCTATTCCACCAGCATAATTACCAGTAATCTCTGCTGTTTCTTGAGACTGCAAGTATATGCGAAGGAAGAAATATCCACCTAAAATGGATAAAGAGATTAAATAGGGCTTAATCAGTTGTTTGTAGCATTTAAAATCTTCACAATTTGTGCCTTCTTGTATGTTTTTGATAATCATACACATAAATGGAGTCACAATAAACCAGGATATACCACTCTCTTTGCTAAAAAGAGCCAACAGCATCATAAGATATCCAAGTACCTTTGATTTTGGATATAACAATACTGATGATATTCCAAACGTCATGCATAATACTTGATTAATAGAATCTATAGAATATACTGTAGCAACCAATGCGGGAGATAGCATGAATAATGCAATGGATATTTTTTTTGCAAATCCATCTACATTACAATCATCTAGTATTTTAGTCAGTCCGTATATACAGAAGGTATATAGTAAAAGTACTAGTAAGTGATTTAAATAAGGGAAAGCACCAACACATTTTCCCATCATAATTCCCCATAATGCATCCAAAGGTCGCCAGAATGCTCCATTAGGTAAAAAAACATTGATGTCTTCATACTTGTGAGGAGCTAGCAAGCAATAAAAATCATCATTATTAGGTAAAATAAAGAATGTGCCTAATGCTAAAATGAACCCCAATAAATATAATTATTATTCTTTTCCATGACTATTTTTCTTATGAGACAATTTCTTAAATCTCTTCAATACTATAATATATATGGTCTATGCAATAGGCTTTACTGGTCAATGCAGTTTTTATTTCATAGACCAGTGAAGCCTTAAGCTTTTATTCTGTAATCTCCAGAATTTTATTGATGATTCTTTCACAAGCCTTTCCGTCTCCATATGGATTGTTGGCTTTACTCATCTTTTCATATTCGCTAGAGTCAGACAGTAAGCATGAAACGCTGTCCATGATAGCTTGGTAATTAGTACCGACTAGCTTCACCGTTCCTGCTTCAACCGCCTCGGGACGTTCAGTTGTGTCTCGCATTACTAGTACAGGCTTTCCTAATCCAGGAGCCTCTTCTTGGATGCCGCCACTATCTGTCAATACGATATTGGCTTTTTCCATTAGGAAAACGAACATGAGATATTCCAGAGGTTCTATAAAGAAAATATTGCCAAGATTACTTAAGTCTTCACCAAATACATCGTGGATTGACTTACGTACATTTGGGTTGAGATGCATAGGGTAGACAAAATCAACATCTGGATGTTGGGCAGCCAAATCCTTGATAGCATTGCAAATATTGAGGAAACCTTCTCCAAAGTTCTCTCTTCTGTGACCTGTAATTAAGATAAGGCGTTTTCCGTCTTGAAGACGTTTCGAATCATAGCCCTTTTCCTGTAAATCTCTAGTCAAACGAACATCAAGTTCTCGGTCATTTTTTATTTTTGCAGTAACCCAATGTAGGGCATCTATAACTGTATTTCCTGTAACAGAAATCTTGCTGTCTACAATGTTCTCTTTCAGGAGGTTCTTACGGCTCAGTTGGGTAGGGGAGAAATTATAGGTAGCAATGCGCCCTGTGATTTGTCTGTTCATCTCCTCTGGCCATGGACTATATATATCATAAGTTCTTAATCCTGCCTCTACGTGAGCTACAGGAATTTGCTGATAAAATCCTGCAAGTGCTGCAGCGGTACTGGTTGTTGTATCTCCATGTACGAAAAGTATGTCTGGACGGCATACTTTGAACACATCGCGCATGCCAAGAAGCACTCTAGACGTAATGTCATAGAGATCCTGTCCTTGCTTCATGATGTTGAGATCATAGTCGGGCTTGATATCGAACAGGTGAAGAACCTGATCCAACATTTCTCTATGCTGGCCTGTAACGCAGACTATTGTTTCAAAATCTTCTTTCTTTTCTTGGAATGCTTTTACCAAAGGAGCCATCTTAATGGCTTCTGGGCGGGTTCCAAATACTAGCATTATTTTTTTCATTGTATATTGTTTTTTTTTATTTTATTCTAGCTATTTTTTAGATAACGTTCTCCTTTGCTTTTTATTGTGTTTCGCATGCCCGATGTCAGTTTAGAATTACTATGGTAGAGAAATAAGTGATTAATCGCAACGTATATAAGAGTTGGTCTTGAATTTTCAAGGTTTTAAAACAATATCAAAAAATACTAATTTTTATAGAAACGCCCAAATTATATTTGTATGTTTCAACTTAAAATAGTATATTTGCATTTGTTTAAAATTCCACCTCAATTTATAGTAGGATTCCTTGTTTATAGTAAGAAAGCATTAGAAAAAATGATTTCTTTTGGGATTCCTAAAGAAAAGATTATAGTAAAACCGGAATATTATTATTAGAGATATGATTAGATTTGTAAAAGGCAATTTATTGGAAAGTACAGCTCAAGCACTTGTCAATACCGTAAACACTGTGGGAGTGATGGGTAAAGGTATAGCCTTGCAATTTAAGGAGGCTTACCCTAATAATTATATTCTTTACAGAAAGGCATGTAAAGATAAACTTGTTCGCGTTGGTTCAATGTTCATAACCCAAGAACAGAATGTATATGGGATTAATAAAATCATCGTAAACTTTCCAACAAAAACGACCTGGAGAAAACCCTCTGAATATTCCTATATAGATATGGGGCTCAAAGATTTGAAAGATAAGATTCTTGAATATCATATTGAGTCTATAGCTATTCCACCATTGGGTAGTCATAATGGTGGCTTGGATTGGAATATCGTAAAACAGATGATTATCAGTCAACTGTCTGATTTAAATTGTGAAATTATTCTTTATGAACCAAACGAAGCAATTATAGAGTTGATGAAATCTGAACGAGTAAAATTGACTCCGGCAAGAGCCATGTTGTTATATATGCTCTGTTCTTTGGTTTCAGAAGGTGAGTTTGCATCTGAATTTGCTGCAGAAAAGTTGGCATATTTCCTGCAAAAATTTGGAGCTGCGGATAGCTTGAAGTTACAATTTAGACAATATTATTATGGTCCTTATTCTGGCAAGGTAAGATTTGTTCTTCATTACCTGAACGGAAGTTATCTTAAAGGTGTAGGACAGATGGAACAAAAGCCATTTGATCCTATCTGGTTGTCACCTGATACATTCAGAGATGTTCAGAAATTCTTGGCAAACGAAGAGAATAAACCTTATGAGGATATTTGTAAGAAGACGGCAAGTTTCCTCTCTGGTTATTATTCCAATTATCTTCTGGAGCTATTGTCTACCGTTGATTTTATATTGCATAATAATGATGATCTTAAGGAGTGGCTGATAATGAAACCTCAAGAAGTATTTGAACTGGTGGTTCAGCATATTAATCAATGGACTGAACGCAAAAAGTATTTATTCAATAATGAAGAGTATGTCTGTCTTGTTTTAAATCATCTCTATAAGTTAGAAAAACAAAATACTGATTTATGTGATAACGGTTCCCTGCTTTCGTGATATCAGGTACCGATTACTACGCTACGCGTGGTACCGATATAGTGCTATCGTCGTTTGTCAATCCTGATTTCTGTAACTCTATAATTCAATATTTTTTATAAGTACCTGAGCAAAAAAATGCTCAGGCAACTTATATTATTGCAAAAGCTTTCTAAAAACTTTTAATGCAAAAGAATTGGAATAATTGTTTTCGAAAATAGAGCGTGAATATGTATTGTACCTTGGCACCGGATTTTCAGCGAAGTAATTAATGGCTTCGATATATTCTTTTGCTGTGTTGCAGAGTCTGCCACACAACAAGGTGTCAAGTTCATAGCCTTCAAATGTTTCGGTTGTACCTAATATGTTTTTACCGTACATCAGAGCTTCGCATGTTTTTACCTTCATACCACTACCAGAAAATATCGGGAATACCATAAAGTCTGCTTCTTCGAAGAAAGGTGCGAGGTCGGGAACATTAGAGAAAACAGGAATGTCTACCAAACAAGGCTGAGATTTTTTCAGCAAGTCCATGTCCTTGCCTATAATCTTGAAATCAATGTCTACATGCGGTAACACATTCTTCACAAACCACAAAAGCCCTTCGGTATTGGCAGGGAAATTACTTCCGATGAAATAACATTTAGGTTTCCTGCTGGTAAAGCCCTGCTTGTCGTAGTTTTTACCTGCACATTTGTCTTCAAATGTGATAGGAACTATGTTATCAAACGGTTTGCCATAGAGCGACTGCATGATGTTGCTGTCGCGCATACATAAGCCCACTGACTTATCCGAATAGTCAATGCTGTATCTGTCGTTCTTGGCTGCACAGTCAATTACTATGTTCCTCAGCGGAAACTTTTTGCTGACCCTTGCTTCATAGTAAAGGCTTTCTACATTATGGAAGAAATTGATGATGATACCTTTGTATCCATGTTCCTTAAGTTTCTTGGATATTATTCCAAAAATACTAGTATTGATGAAGATATAGTCATACTTGTCTGCCACGTTTATAATGGTGCGGATCTTACCTGGTGTCAACCCGTAAAAATAGCCGAAAGGAAAGAGTATTGCTGACTGCAGCATTGTAGCAATACTGCTTTTCTTACTGTTGTCGTTGATGAAAAAACAGTCAACATTTTCTTTGCCAAGGACATTGATAGCCATTTCCACATTGCGTCTGTTTGCGAGGCTTCCGCCGTCAAAGACATTATGGAAAACTTGAAATGATATGATTAAAACTTTCTTCATATAGCTTTATAGTTTAATTTTATGTCGCACATCTTAAGTTCGTTGTATTGTATTAATGCACCATTGCTATTGCTTCGTCTCTTACGAGCTTCTCCCAAAGCTGAAGTGGCTTTTCATCCATGCAAACAACAGGGAAGCACTTGTCATAAGGACGACTGTACACCTTCCGTACATCCTCCATACAAGCTACAAAATCTGTGCTTTGATCTTTGGAAATGCACCATTCCTCAACCAAATGCGGATTAAGAGAGTTCTGTTTAAGAACCTTTCCTACCGTCGTGTGGCTGATGCTATCTATATAATTCATTTGTACCATTCTTTCTGATAATAATCTTAATGTCCATTTACTATATCCCGCAGGAGCATTGTAGCAAGTGAGAGCGATAAGATGTGCCTCAACCTCACCTGTTACTTTACTTTTAACTGGTGGAGTTTTACACTTCTTACGAAAGATGCAGTCTATGCCTTTTTCCTGATAGGACTTTTTAATGTTGGTTATTGAAGTCTCGGATATATCAAACAACTTTGCCAGTTTCGAAGACTTGTTCTCGTTTTTATCTGCATCATTATGATTTTGCAATATTCAAGCCTTGGAAGTACCAAATTTCATCTTTGTTTGATGCAAGTTAAAAAGCCTTTCTTATCCTATTTATATATGTTATGATTCTTTTATAATATTGGGATATATAGGTAAAGTTGCCGCGATTGAAATGTCGTTCCTTGCTGGAGAAATGATGCTTCTGTGTAAACCCAAAAACAATGTTCTTGAATCCTAAACATTCAAAATCCATGATGCGCTTATTTGAATGAGCCTCACTTATTGAATTCATTATGATATTCATATTCTTTTTCCCCCCATTTTATTAAGTGGATTTATTTGTAGTTTTCCAACTTTCTCATGATGCATATTTGTTTATATAAATATGGCAGATAAAGTCTAATCTTTCTTAATATCCAACAAAAAATATACCTTTTGGGTAAGTTCCTTTTGATGAAAAGAAGATAATCTTTGTCAGAATGTGTCGGATGTAAGATGTATTTTTTTCTTTCATTAAAAGACATGGATATAAGTCTGTCTATTTCTGACTTGCCGTCCATGTGGTCAAATTCACATTTGCCACAAATATGAGCTGTTGTGAATGTTGGAATATTTTCTCTCTGAGCTGTTAGGCTATAATCATAATCAGCGCATCCATGAATATATCCTTTATGGAAAATGCCTATTTTTTCAATAACCCTCTTTGGTATTAAAAGAATATTAGCATTTGTCAAATCTACCTTTTTAGGGGTATCTGAAGGCTTTACTGCTAAACTATCTCCTTTGTTGTTTGATTTAAATATTTCCCCACCATAGGTAATCTTTGTCTCATCATTTATATCACATGTAATTCCACTATATATGCCAACATTTCCTGTTGTTTCGAGTACATAGTTATGGGTTCTGATTAATTCTTCGAAAACATTAGATAGCACCATTGTATCGTCATTGATTAAGAGATAATATTCCCAAGGAGTAGAAGCTTTGAGCGCTTCTTTCCAAGCAAGCCTCATGCCTCCAGCCCAATAGCAATGACCGTTTCCTTTGATAATATGTATATTCTTGTCGCAGAATTCTGCTTTTATAGCATCTGCTGTACCATCTGTACAACCATCGTCAGTTAAGAATACTGTTAATTCAATAGTAGAAGTTTGGTGGTTGACATTATATAGTGCACATGCCTTATATAGATTTTTGAGGCATGCTATCGTTTTATTTTTGCGATTAAAGCAAGTTATTATCGTTGCTATATCTGTTTTCATAAATAATCTTTTTTTATTGTAACGTATAAAGATAAGCTTTATTGCATAGTTTCCCAAAAATTTTTCATTATACGTCTGATTCAATCTTTTTTTTGTTTAGAATTGCATTAATGTTAGTATATTGAAAAAAAATATGCAATAATGTTTGTGTATTTCATGATTTTTACTTAATTTTGCAGGAAATAAGTTAATGAATTATGGCAAAAATATGTTGTTTCTTTAATTATCCGCCACATTATCGTTATCCGATATACAAAGCTATGTCGGATAATTTTGATTGTGATTTTTATTTTGGGGATAGTGTTTTTGAACCTCTTAAATCTTTTGATGTAAAGAAACTAAAAGGTTTTAAATGCTTCTTACATGCTGTTAAAACTAAGTTTAAAGATTATATTTGGTATGCTGGGTGTTTGAAACTCTTAAGATGTAAATATGATTATTATATTCTCACAGGAGAGAATTTGATAATTCCTAATTGGATAATTTTACTTTGGGCTAACCTGACTCGAAAAAAAGTGTTTTTCTGGACACATGGATTGCATCAAAAAATGATAAAAAAAACTTCAATATTTGTTTATAGATTATTTTATAGTTCTGCTGACATCTTGTTGATGTATAATAATTTTAACTGGAAATATATGGAAGAATTAGGTTGCGAAAGAAGGAAATTACGTACCATACATAATTCTTTGGATACTTCTTTGCAGAGTAGCATTTTTAAAGATTTGAAACCGTCCAAATTGTACCAAGAACATTTTGGTAATGCTGATCCTGTTGTCATTTATATAGGTAGAATACAGAAACGCAAAAAAATTGAACAGATAGTGGAAGCAATGGCCTTGGCACAAAAGCAAGGTCTTTATTTCAATTTAATTTTGGTAGGGGAGAAAACTGATAATGAGTCAGGTGTTTCAGATTTAATAGTGAAATATGGATTGTCGAGAAGAACATGGTTCTTTGGACCTTGTTTCGATGAAAATAAAAATGCACAATTGTTGTTTGATGCATCGGTGTGCGTGTGTCCTGCTGCTGTAGGTCTTACTGCTATTCATGCTTTGAGTTATGGCTGCCCTGTTATTTCTAATGATAATGTAGAAAGTCAGATGCCAGAATTTGAAAGCATAGTGGAAGGAAAAACAGGATCTTTGTTTAAAGAAAATGATATTGAAGATTTAGTAGAAAAAATTAAATATTGGTGTGGTTTGAACCAGGAGCAGAGAGCTCATACCAGAGTTATTGCTCGTCAACTCATCCTCAATGAATGGAGTGTAGATTATCAGATTAAAGTTTTAAAAAGTTTATTGAAATGAAGGTATTGTGGGTATGCCAAAATTGCCACCGGAAGCGGATGCTTTAATTGGTGGTCAGAAAGAGTTAAAAAATACTGGAGGTTGAATATTGGGTATGGCTGGTGAAATCATCAAATATGACGAAATTCAATTGACTATATTAGCAAGTTCTCCTTTGGTAAATTCATTACGTGTCATAGAATGTGAGAAACTTCGTTATTTTGTTTTACCTCAGCCAAAAGGAGAAGCAGATAAAAAGTTTATAAATAATTGTAAGCATATTAGTGAACTGTTTGTTCCAGATATTGTCCATATTCATGGTTCTGAATATGTGGAAGGCCTTTTATGGGTATTAGCTAATGGTAATTCACATACTGTAGTTAGTTTGCAAAGAATACTTACTTCTTATGCTGATTATTATTATTTAATCATGATTGCTGATGAAGGCTGTCTGTAAGCATACTGAAGAGAAATGGGTACTTCTATATATTGGGCGACAGCTCAATGTTCCCTATCAGACATCGAATGGTGAAGTGATAGAGCGAAAGATGGCAGTTCCCCAAGGTTCTTTGATAGGTCCGGTTTTGGCTCTCTTGTTCCTTCATTAAGTCTTTGATGAATGGATGTCGAACTATCCCACGATTCCGTTTGAACGTTATACTGATGACACCATCTGTCACAGCGTATCGGCGAAGCAATTGCAGTTCTTGAAAGCTGTTCTAATGAAATGCTTTGAGGAATGTGGATTTAAACTGAATGAGGAGAAGACAAAGATAGTCTATTGTAAGGATAGCAATCGAAGAGGTGGCTCGGTGCATACTTCCTTTGACTTCCTTGGCTTTACCTTCAGACCTAGAGGTGCAAGAAACAGAAAGACGGGTCTAAACTTAACTGCTTTTCTCCCTGCAATAAGCAAGTAGTCGATGAAGAGGGTTAAAGAAGTCGTAGGGACTTGGAAACTTAATTGTTAGACTTTTGCTTGGCTGCTCGACATAAGCAATGAGGTTGATACACAGATTAGCGGATGGATGAACTACTATATGAAGTTTTGTAGGTCTGAATTCCGCATGGTGTTGAATTACATCAAAGAACGACTAACCCGATGGGTGATGCGTAAGGTCAAACGCTTCTCCAAGGGCAAGAAGTTTAGCAGAGCGTATGAATGGCTAGTAGTATGCGGTACATAACAGAAATGAGTTTTCAAACTGGGCGAAGGTTTTTGTACCCTATCCAAGTCTAGGTTAATAAAGAATATAAACTAATAAACAAAAGACTTAAGTACGAAGAGCCGTGTTGCGGGAGACTGTCAAGCACGGTTCCGGGAGAAGGGAGGGTGAACTTCCTCCGCTTACTCGACTGCAGAACTGAAATTTTGGTACCGTTTGCTGCGATACAAGCGGTACCGTTTGCAATGTTAGCATGGTACCGATTACAACGTTACGTGTGGTACCGATACTGCGCTATTGTCATTTAGATAATATTGTTATAAAACATTTATAATTTGTTCTTTAAAACAGCAGTCCACTTTTCTTCCCAATTTTTTAGGTTGAAACTTATTTTTACTGTGTCGTATCCCCTTTCAGCTAAATTAGTGCGTAGCTGTTTGTCTTCTACCAACTGTTTTAATTTTATGTATATTTCTTCGCTTGTTGGTGATACCATAAGTCCGTTATAACCATCAATAACAATGTTAGTCATTCCTCCAACATTTGTGCATAATATTGCACAGTGTGCAGCCATTGCTTCTAATAAGGACAAAGAAGTTCCTTCCGAACCTGTTGTTGGGATGACTGCGATATCAAACTGTGAATGGAATGATATACTATCATCTGATTTATAATGAGTGAAGTATACATTTTTGTAACCAAAAAATTGCTGTTTTAGCCATTCTTCATCTGGACCTTCTCCTGCAAAAGTAATTTCTATATCTTTATTTGTTTTCATTAAGTTTTTTACTGCTATAGTGAAAATTCTTGTACCGCGATATTCAAAGAATCTTCTTGCAAAAACAATTTTTGTAATTGTGTCAGAATGCTTAAGAGGCATAGCGTCTCCAATTTTAGTAAAATTCATAATAGGAATGAGTTTGACATCTCTTTCGTGCAACTGAGTTCGATGCCAGCAGATGAAATTATTGTCCACACAAACAACATCTTCTACATTCCTAAGTCTTCTAACAGTTCTGTAGCTATTTATAGTTTTGCTTAAAAAACTTCTGAGAAAACTTCGCCTTTTCTTTGACTCTTTATCCCATGATATGCCATGTTGTATCGCAATTGAGTTAGGAACTTTTTGTGACGGAATTATGTTATCAGTTGCGAAAAGAGTTATATATTCCACTTTCGGGGCTCGTAAAGAACAAACTTTTTTGTACAAAGTGTTTGCATTTCTTTTATTTTGAGGGATAGGGATACCAATAACTTTAGCATTATCAAAGATAACTTTTTCAAAAGAAATGTCAGAATATTGAAAAATTCTAACTTGAAAACCAACCTTTAATGCCAACTTTGTAAGCTGACTGATGTATGTTTGAATACCACCTAAAGTCATTACTTCACCTTTAAAGTCGAAGTAGCGAATGTAAAGAATATCTATTGTTTTCATCTTGATGTTTTTTGATTATTAATTCTTCTATTTCTTAATGTATCTATTAAATACTTGTAACTTTCTAGTTTAAAGATAATACAAATTGTCAAGTAAATGCCTGTACCTAAAACTATTTGTAATATTAATATAAGTATACTTGGCATTGGCAAAAACTGTATCATATATATAATGATACCCATTACGATTGAAGCTCCAAGAGGTGGTGCGATGTCTCTCCAAAGTAATTTGGTCGTATAGCCTAGCAGTTTTTTGTTAGGATATGTATTTATAAAAATGCATATAAAATTATAGACAACAACTCCTATGGCTATGACATAAACATTAATGAATAATGTTATGACAAGAATGCTAATTTCTAATACTTTCTTCAATAATTCAAGTTTTAAAAATATACCGCTTTTGCCCATTGCTTTAATGGCTTCAATATTCGCAATCTGCATAGGCATAAGAATATATGCTATACAAAATAAGCGTATAAAAGGAACTGCAAACATCCACTTTTCTGTTAAGAGTACTTTCACTAAAGGGGCTGCTACTGCAAACAAACCGATAAGTAATGGGAATATTACTAAACTACTTGTTCTTATACTCCTTCTTACCATATGCTTGATGTTGTTCTTGTCATCTTGCTTAGATGAAAAAACTGGGAATAGTACAGTTTGGATGGAGCTGTTTATGTTGTCCATAATTAAGGCGGGAAATTGCTTTCCTCTTTCGAAGTATGCTAACATTGACGGCATATAGTATTTTCCAATTAATAAGCTACGGATATTCACAAAGAGTGAAATAATAAGATTTGACATAAAAATTTTCCATCCATATCCATGTAATTTTTTCAAAGAAGCTATCGAAAATGACAACCTTGGTTTCCAATTTACAGAAAAGAACATGATCATGCACATTAGGTAGGATGAAACAATATAATGCAAAACCAATGCCCAAATGCCATAATTCTTATATGCTAAGAATATTCCTGTAACTCCTGCTACAATAGTCGTTAATAGGCTAGAATAAAAGAGTTTCTTGAATTGCATATTTTTTGAGATATAGGCTCTTTGAATTGAATTTATAGCATAAGCGATAAGGCATAAAGCTACCACTCTTATGACAGAACGTAATTCTATATTATCGTAGAATTTTGCTATAATCGGAGCGGCAGCGTACAGTATTATATATATGAAACTAGCGACAATGAGAGTTGTATAGAATATTGTAGAGAAGTCTTTCTCATTGGCATTCTTGGCTTGTATTAAAGCTGTATTGAAACCACCATCAACAATGACATTAGCTATATTTATAAAGACCATAACAAGTGCGATTTCTCCATACTCTGATGGTTGGAGTATTCGGGCAAGGCATATGGATACTATGAAAGAAACTCCCTGTACACTTGCTCTTTCTAATAATTTCCATAGAAAAGAGTTTAATATTTTGATATTATTCATGACTTATTTTTGCGTTTTTGTTATCTAATAGAATTTTACAACAATAGCCAATTAGTGCATAGAAAAACAATTCTGTTAAAAATGTGCCACTCAGTAATAACTTTATTATAGTGAAAGAAAACATCATGATAATCATACATCTTTCATGTTTTGTTTTGCAATAGTACATCCCTAAGATACATAAGCAACATATGCCTATTAAAAGAATGTCCCCTAAAACATATCCATAGCTCAATTGGAAATCTAAAATGATATCGTGTGGGTATATGTATCCAAAGCGTTGGGATCCAAAGTATCCAATGCCTGTTATAGAATCAGAATTGTCTAGTATCTTGTAAAAAACGATCTTAATGCTAGATCTGCCACTGTCATTACCCAGTTCTCCTGAAATAAATTTATCTAGGATTCTCGTACTTAGATTTAATCCTGTGAACAAAAAAGCCATATAGCTGATTATTTCATGAAGAAATAGTATCATTATGCCAGCTATACTTAATATTATTCCTTTAATAAAAAAAGCAAATTTAAAATTCATAAAGAATATAAAATAGATTATTCCAAAAAAGGCAAGACAAACTAATGGCCCTCTTGTACCACATGACAATAGAAATAATACCCCAACTAACGTAAAGACAATATGTAATATATTGAATCTATTCAAACTATTCCATAAGAGGAGGGTAACATGAGGCAAGATATTGTAAGCAGTATACATGTTGTCATCGCTTGCTACATCAGAAATGTTCTTTGCAATTTGAGCATAATGAGCAAAATAGAAAACACTCATAGCTATGCAAATGATAGATATATAGGTGAAAATTTTATAGTATTTTTCATCAGCAATCCTCCCCCAAAAATACATAGGAGAGGCTAAGCATAAGCAATTATATGCGTTATTATTTAAATACTCTGTATTTTCTGGATGAATTGCATAATTTGTTACGTAGATGGCTATAAGAAATGCAAAAAAACTATAGTCAAATAGTGTGAACTTATTGATTAATAAAGGAATTGATAAAAAAAGAGGGATTACAACAATAGCAATTATAACCTGATCTGTATATTGATAGAGTAATGGAAGATGGTTTATAATTCCTCTTGTGTAGCCTAATAACATATTGCCCCATACAATACACATAAAGATGTTTAAAAAAACGTCTTTATGTGTAAATAGACTTTTCAAGTATGTTAAGACACTTTTCATTTATATTATTTTTTATAGAATATCAATAATTTATGCATTTCATTTTTTAAGACCACACATGAAGTTACCATTGTTGCAATAATTAACATCATTACAATAAATAACATGCGTTTCGGTCCTGCTGGCTTTTGTGGGACTGTTGCACTTTGTAATGTCGTGAATGCAGGAGTCTTTTCTTGCAGTTTGACCTTCATTGCTTCCAACTGAGTTTGCATGGCAGAATATGTGTTATATTTCATTTGCATCTCATTCTCCAATTGGTCTCGTTCGGACAAAAGAGATTGCATATTTACATCCTGGTTTGCATCACAGAAAGAACTATACCGAACAACAGTCTTGTCATATTCTTTTTTTGCTTTATCTGCTAAACTTTGATAATGCAGAACGTCTATTTTGGCTTTCTTTGTTCTATATTGTATGATAAAGTCTTCTAAGTGTTGTCTGACAGAATCAGCCATTAATGCACAAACTAATCGGTCTTGGTCTTGTACAGTAATTGTGATTACTTCTGTCTTTTGATCAATTGCACATGTTATTTTTTCCCCAATTGTTTTCATTAAATCATAATCCTTTTTAGAAAGATTAAATGCATTTATTTTTTTGCCTTTGGTCTTAACTATCTCGGTTCCTTCAGTCGTAAATAAATTAGTAACTGATTTTACTGCGGATATAAAAGGGGCTTTCAGCCAATTTTTTTTCTGGTATTTTCTTAAATATGTCGCATAATCACAATGGATAGAATCGTTGATTGTTTTAATTTGAATTGGGAACAATTCTACAAGAAAATCTGGTGACTCCATCAGTTCTGGGTAAAGTTGGGGGTGAATAGCATCGTTTCCCTGTATTCCAAAATTCAATCCAAATGAAGAAGCGATAGAATTGATTCCCCCCATGTTGTCTCCTCCAGTTTCTGGTGCTAAGGATACAGAACAACTATAATATCTGGGTTGAGGCATAATCCATAAAACGGAGAGAGCAAAAACTACAATCCATACATTGAAGAACAGTTTCTTCTTGTTCCACATTTTTTTTAATACTAACGTTATATCAATTGTTTCCATTTTTTTCTTTTATTATTCTTTGCAAAAATGCGACATTTTTTATATGATGAAATCTTTTAGTTTATATACCTATTAAAAATGTTAGGCAATTCTTTATTACTTTCCATATTAGACTTTGTTGCAATCATAGATGCTATGCAATTCATAAAGATTTACATGCTCTCATTCATATTGCACTTCAATTTGGCAAGTATGACAAGCAAACTTTTTACCATGAATAGGTCTCCCTGATTTACTCATATTAACCTTTACATTGATGTCTGTTTGTTAATAATTAACCTTAACTCCTAACAATCCATTTCCGCAGTCTTACAGCCATGGGGGAGCAGGGTGTTGAGAATACCTTCTTCAACCTCTTTGTTGGGGAAGCCTAACTGGTAGTTCTTGAATCGCTCGTCGTAACTCTTTATTGTTAGGTAACCGCTCTGATAGATGACCGGAATGGGATTGGAATCCACATTGTTCATCATATTGGCCTTTACCTGTGCCTTATTGAGGTCTGTAATGCAATAGTCATGCTTCTTCAGAATGTCTATGAGGAATGTGTGAGTATTTGCCTTAAACCAGTAATCATCGTAGCGTGAATTTGCTAACGTGTTCAGTACACTGAAAGGATTGTATATTTCTTCAGAATTTTCTTCGAAGTGATAACCAGAATAACGCATTCTTAACTTATCGATGGTTTCTGTCTCGTTGTCTTCATTTGCAGACGCTAATTCGTTGATACCTTCCTTGAAATTCGTAAGCAGTTCCTTCTCTGTCATTCCGCAGATGCTGATATAGCGGTGGTCCATCGAGATATCCGTCAGGTTGTTGAGGTCGCTGAACACGCTAACCTTGCCAAACTTGGTTACACCTGTGAGGAATGCAAACTTGATATACCGGTCTTGTGTCTTCAATACCGAATAGAATGCTTTCAGCTGTGCACGGTGTTCAGCCTGTAACTCTGGGTCGCGCAAGGTCTGAAGTATAGGCTTGTCGTATTCATCTATAAGAATTACAACACCACATCCTTCTTTCTCTGCAGCTCGTGCTATCACACCCTTGAAACGAAGGGCAAGTGTGGCTTCTGACTCACGGGTTCCATATTTGCTTTCCCAAGTTGTGAGGTAGTCATTAAGAACTGTGTACAGACTGTCTTTCTCTCGAAAGTTGGCCGTGTTGAGATCAATATGGAAGATAGGATATTTCTTCCATTCTGTCTCCAAGTCATATATGGCTAAGCCCTCGAAGAGTTCCTTCTTACCCTGGAAGTATGCTTCCAACGTAGACAGAAAGAGGCTCTTTCCGAATCGGCGTGGACGACTGAGGAAATAGTATTCTCCCTCTGTCGCCAACTTGTACACGAATCGGCTCTTGTCTACATACGAATATCCTTTTGTACGTAGCTTTTCGAAATCTTGTATTCCTATAGGATATTTCATAGAATGACTCTTTTTTTATAGGCGTTTGATTATTCTTTACTTGCTCATATTAGCAATCGTAGCAATCATGGCGGCGATGCTGCTCATGCTGCTTCCCATACTCATCATTTCTGCGGTACTCATCTTGCGCTTCAGCTTGGCTGGGATAACAATCTCGCTGCCTGGCTGCACTTTGGCACCATGAGAGAGCTTGGCTACCTTACCATTCATATAGATGATGTATGCCTTGCTCTTTAATGCATCTGAGGCAAAACCACCAGCCTGGTCGATGTAGTAGCTTGGCTTCTTGCCCTTTTCGTAGGCTACCGTATTGGCAAACATTACAGCACCGTTGATCTTGACCGTACCATTATACTGAGGAATGACCAGACGGTCACCCTCGCGTAAGATGATGTCGGCATCGCTGCCTGGGTTCGCCAATGCCTCAGGAAGATCGATACCTACCGGATACTCGCTAGGTACATTGAACTTCTCTATATTGGTGCGTTCTACATCCTTAGAGTTCTGCAAGATGGCACTGGCATTGTTGCTGCTGGAGGCTAGCTGCAGAAGATTTTTCTGCAGCTCTTCGCGCTGCATCTTCAATACTGCCTCCATGCGCTGCTTCTCTTGCTCGTTGGCTTTGCGGATGATGCGGGCTCCCTTGAGATATGCCTGGTCGGTAGCTCCGCCTGCCTTCTTGAAGAGTTCACTCAGGCGGGCGTTGCGATGGTCTAATGTATAGAGACCGGCAAACATCACTTCACCGGTAATTGATACGTTCTGCTGCTCTACATACGCCGGACTCTGACGGATCATTACTTCATCAAATGGCATCAGCTTGAAGCCAGGGGTGCCGTCAATAACGAAGCCGTCTTTGAGAGATAGAGTGTAGGTCTTGGCGATAATGCTGTCTGGACGTAAAGCCTTGGCATCCATTACTCTACGGCTTACCATTACATTAACGGTTGAAGCCTTGTCGGTCAAGCCGCCTGCCTGAAGAACGAAGTCTTCGAGGGTCTCATTGTCGGCATATTGATAGACGCCTGGATACTGCACTTCGCCACGGATGGTGAGGGTGCGCTCTACAATCTTTTCCTGTCGGGTAGGAATGAAGAGGACATCGTTCTCCTTCAATGGGATATCTGGAGTCTTGCCGTTCATGATGCCGGCGATGTCTACACTTATTACTTCGAGCGAGCGGTCAGACTTCATGCGGTGCATTACGGCACGGTTAGTGAATGCCTCCTCAGTCAATCCTTCGGCATGCTCTACAAGGGTGCGTACGCTGTTGATTTCTTCGCCGAGATTGTACATGCCCGGACGGAATACGGCTCCTTTCACCTCTACGGTGTTGGCGTAGCGTGGCAGGATGCTGTCTACGCTGATTGAGTCGCCGTCATCGATGCGGAAACTTGAGAAGTCGAACTCCCCAACATTATATACGGCATGTTCTCTGCCTGTCTTGCGGTTCAGTCTTACTGATTTCTTGTAGGCATCGCCTGTAAAACCACCGGAATACTTCAGAAGGGAATTGACACTCTCGTTCTTCTTCATTTCGTAGATCATCGGGCGCTTAACCTTTCCGGCGATGGTTACGAGACAGTCGTATGGACCTACTACGATAACATCGTTGTCGGCAAGGCGGACATTACCCGTCAGTTTGCCGTTCAGAATATAGTCGTAGATATCAACAACCGTTACCAGTTTGTTGTGTCTGTATACCTTGATGTTTCGCAATGTACCCAGATCGTTGGTTCCGCCTGCCATGTAGAGGGCATGGAATACGGTGGCGAAGGCAGAGAGGGTATAGGTGCCCGGAATCTTAACCTCGCCCATTACGTTTACCATGATGGTCTTGGTCTGTCCTACGGTGAGTTTGATGCGACTTGAACGGTATCTGCTGCCCACGGTATTGCGCAGGCGGGCATTAGCCTGAGCTACGGTCAAGCCTGAAACGCTGACTGGTCCATAACCCTCGATGGTTACTTCACCATCTGGCGAAACGGTACTCTCTATGGTTTTCTGTGAGGCACCATAGATGTCGATGATAACCGCATCGCCAGGTCCCAGACGATAGTTCTGTGGGGTGGCGATGTTCATATTTGGCTCGAAACTGAGATCCTTGTTATTAAAGATGTCACGGCCGAATACCTTGTTGCGCTTGATGCCGAGTTCAGCCTGCATCTGTTTAACCATGGTAGCTGTATCAGGAACCAGTGCATTCATCTCCTTGCTGAAGTTAGCATAGTCAGGATTATTTTCATCATAAGATGAATAGTAGCTGTCGTTCTGTTTGCTCTGGATGCGATAATTGCTATAGGTTGAAGCCTGCTTCTCATTGTCCTTGTCCTGGTAATCTTCTCTTTGCTTACCATTGTTGGTCCGCATTCTCTTGTTGCCTGCATTTCCTGCAGCGGTTGTGCTGTAGAGTTCGTTCTGCTGCGACATTTTCTGATACTTATTGCGTACACGTCGAATCTGGGAGATGTCTACGCCTTGCTGCATCAGTTTGGTAACAATCTGTGAATTGGATGTGCCACGCTCATGTTCTTTCACCACAAAGCTCATGACCTGATCATCGGTCATGTGTGAACTCTGTGCGAAAAGAGGCCCTGAAGACAGGACGAGCGCCAGTACAAGTATGATATGTTTCTTCATTATTATTCTTTTATCTTAGTTTAATTTATATAATAACTCGAAATGAGTTATTTTGTTGTAGTAGAAGATTGAAAAGATGTTAATAAAAACAAGAAACCCAGGGTTCAACCCTGGGTTACTGATGTTCTGAGCGAGATACGGGAGTCGAACCCGCCTCACAGGCTTGGGAAGCCCGTGCACTACCGATGTGCTAATCTCGCGAAGGAAAATACTAACTCCTTTCACAAGAAAGAGCCACGAGCGGGACTCGAACCCGCGACCCACGCATTACGAATGCGTTGCTCTACCAACTGAGCCATCATGGCTTTTTGCCCAAAAGCAGATGCAAAGGTAATGAATATTTTTTGAAATAAGAAATTATTGCCTAAACTTTTCTCGTGGTTAACTCTTATTAACTAAAGTTCGTGGGTTGCTATACCGGGTTCATAATAAATGAGGGACTATCGCCAGTGGATAGTCCCTCTTCAGATTATAGTTTCTTGAATGTCAATTCTTCTTTTTTCGAATTCTTGCCTACCGAGATGGTGTCGCCTGGCTTCATTGTGCCATCGAGTAACATCTCGCAAACGGAATCTTCGATGTAGGTCTGGATGGCGCGGCGAAGTGGGCGGGCACCAAACTGTACATCGTATCCCTTCTTGGCTACCATCTCCTTTGCCTTTTCGGTAATCTGGAAATGGTATCCCAGTTCTTCTATTCTCTTGACCAGTCCTTCCAGGTCGAGGTCGATGATACGTTTGATGGCATTGAGATCCAGCTGGTCGAAGGTGATGATGTCGTCGAGACGGTTCAGAAACTCTGGAGCAAACTGCTTGCTCAGACTCTTCTGGACGATGCTGCGGGCATACTCCTTGTCTTTCTCATCCATCGCCAATCCGCCTTTTATACCTGCAGAAGTAAAGCCGACGCCTCTGCCGAAATCTTTCAGCTGGCGGGTTCCTGCATTAGAGGTCATGATGATGATGGTGTTGCGGAAGTCGATGAGTCGGCCGTTGCCATCGGTAAGTCTGCCTTCGTCGAGTACCTGTAAGAGCAGGTTGAATATCTTGCTGTTGGCTTTCTCTATTTCGTCGAGCAATACGATGCTGTATGGTTTGCGGCGTACCTTTTCGGTCAGCTGTCCACCTTCGTTATAGCCTACGTATCCTGGAGGCGCACCTACCAGACGTGAGGCGTTGAAACTCTCGGAGAATTCGCTCATGTCTATTCTGATGAGTGAATCTTTCGAACCAAACAGCTCTTCGGCGAGTTTTTGGGCAAGGTAGGTCTTACCTACACCTGTAGGACCCAGGAACATGAATACGCCAATAGGATGGTTAGGGTCGCGCAAGCCTACACGGTTCCTCAGAATGGTCTTTACCATCTTGTTGATGGCATTATCCTGAGCAATCACCTTGTGCTTCAGGTTGTGTTCCAGATCTTTCAGACGTTTGCTTTCACCCTCTGCCATGCGTTGGGCCGGTACGCCGGTCATCATGCTGATAACGTTGGCAATGTCTTCGGCTGTCACCTCAACATATTCGCCAATCTCTCCCTGCTGCCATTGCGCCTTCATGTCCTCAATCTCTTTCTCGATCTTGGTCTGGGCATCTCTGCATGAGGCTGCCATCTCGAAGTTCTGGTTGGCTACAGCCTGCTGTTTCTTGCTGATTATCTTTTTCAGTTCTTTTTCCAGCTTGATATATGGAGCAGGAACACTTGCATTATTAATATGTACGCGCGAGCCGGCTTCATCTATCACGTCGATAGCCTTGTCTGGGAAGTGGCGGTCGGTGATATAGCGCTCTGTCAGTTTGACACATGTCTCGAGTGCCTCGTCTGTATATCTCACACAGTGGTGCTTCTCGTAATGTTCCTTGATGTTGTGAAGTATCTGCAGGGTCTCTTCGCGTGTTGTTGGTTCAACGATAACCTTCTGGAAACGGCGCTCCAGGGCTCCATCTTTCTCGATACTCTTGCGATACTCGTCGAGCGTGGTGGCGCCGATACACTGGATGACACCTCTTGCCAAGGCTGGCTTCAGAATGTTGGCAGCATCCATGCTTCCTTCACCGGAACCGGCGCCTATCATGGTATGAATCTCATCTATGAAGATGATGATTTCCGGATGGTTCTCCAGTTCCTTGATGACATTCTTGATGCGCTCTTCAAACTGTCCGCGGAATTTGGTTCCTGCAACGATGGCAGTCAGGTCGAGACTTATCAGACGCTTGTTGAAGAACATAGGCGATGTTTCCTGGTTGTTGATGAGCTGTGCCAATCCTTCTACGATGGCACTCTTTCCTACGCCCGGTTCACCTATTAATACTGGGTTGTTCTTCTTTCTGCGACCCAGAATCTCGAGCACGCGCTGAATCTCCTTCTCTCTGCCCACGACAGGATCCAGTTTTCCATCGGCTGCAGCCTTGGTCAGGTCGAAACTGAATTTGTCGATGGTAGGGGTGCTGCTCTTTTTGCGCGGAGTCCCATTTGAACGGGTAGACAGTCTCATCGGGTTCTGGTCCTTTTCCATATCGAATGGCTCTTCGTCAGTTTCCATCATGTCGTTCTGCTCGTTGTAGTCATCTTCTGTTTCTATTCCACCAGCCATCTCCAGGTTCTCTGCTTCCTCCTGCCTGTCAGCATCAGGGATTTCTGAATCTGGTGTTTGGGGTTCCATTTTGAAATCCTTCGGCTCTTCTGTCTTCTGCTCATCATCCTTATCAGTAGGATAGAGCATTTCGATGGCACGGTCGTAGCTTAAGCCCAGTTGACTCAGCCAGTTGGCTACAGGGTTCTTGTCATTTCTCAAGATGGCAAGCAGCAGATGTCTTGGCTCTACAATCTTGGAGTGCTCGTAGTTGTTTGCCTCGCGGATAGAGTCTCTGATAATGCTGTCTGTTATCTGGCTGAATGGGATGTGGCTGTTCTCCTTCACGTTATCGGCAGAAGTTTCTTCCACACGCTTTTCCAGTTTGCTGTTAAGGACTCCGCTGAAAGCCATCGGACTGATGTCTGCGCCCTTCAGGAGCTTGTTGACATCGCTGTCGTTCTGGCTGATCAGACTCAGCATCAGATGCTCCACGCTGATTTCACTTCCCAAGGTGCGTGCAGCTTCTTTGCTGCTTCTGTTCAGTATGTCCTGTATATGTGAAAACGGATTTATCATATTTGCTTATATTTTTAAATATCTCAGTGCAAAAGTACACATTATTTTCAAAAATAGCAAATGATATGCCAACTTTTTTGCATTGTTAAAATACAAATAATGCTAAAATAATGCGATTTTTCGCCTCTAAAGCGTTTTAGTATCATTTTTTTTTGTATCTTTGTCGGGAATTTCAAAAGGGTAAAACGGCTTAGAACGCAAGGAAATGCCCTTAAACGCGATTTCCGGATGGAAAACAGGCGTTTTGAAAGTAACGAATAAACAATAATACATTAATATAAGAAATGGACGAAAATCAGACAATGGATCATGATAGAATCATGAAGATCAACATTGAGGAGGAGATGAAGTCGAGCTACATCGATTATTCGATGTCAGTTATCGTGGCTCGTGCCCTCCCTGATGTACGCGATGGTTTCAAGCCTGTGCACCGCCGTATTCTTTACGGTATGCTCGGCATTGGAAACACCAGTGACAAACCTTATAAGAAATGTGCGCGTGTTGTTGGTGAGGTGCTCGGTAAGTATCACCCTCACGGTGACTCTTCTGTTTATGGCGCTCTGGTGCGTATGGGACAGGAGTGGAACATGCGTTATACCTTGATTGACGGACAGGGTAACTTCGGTTCTGTTGACGGTGACTCTCCTGCTGCCATGCGTTATACTGAGTGCCGCCTCTCCAAGATGGGTGAGCATATCATGGACGACCTTGACAAGGAAACGGTTGATATGACCAACAACTTCGATGATACCCTGCAGGAACCTACCGTGATGCCTACCAAGATTCCTAATCTTCTGGTAAATGGTGGTAACGGTATTGCCGTAGGTATGGCTACCAATATGCCTACCCACAACCTGGGTGAGGTAATTGACGGTTGCTGTGCATATATCGATAATCCTGACATTGATACAGATGGATTGATGCAGTATATCCCTGCTCCTGACTTCCCAACCGGTGCTACCATCTATGGTATACAGGGTGTGAAGGATGCATACGAAACGGGTCGAGGCAGAATCGTGGTTCGTGCCACTGCCGAGATTGAAAGTGGTGAAAACCATGATAAGATTGTTATCACCGAGATTCCTTATGGTGTTAACAAGGAGCAGCTCGTGATGGCTATTGCTGACCTTGCCAAGGAAGGCAGAGTAGATGGCATAGCTAACGTAAACGATGAGTCTGGCCGTCAGGGTATGCGTATCGTTGTTGATGTAAAGCGTGATTCTAATGCCAATGTTCTTCTGAACAAACTCTTTAAGCTGACAGCTCTTCAGAGTTCATTCTCAGTGAATTGCATTGCTCTTGTTAATGGTCGTCCACGTCTTTTGAGCTTGAAGGAATGTGTGAAGTATTTCGTAGAGCATCGTCATGATGTTACGATCCGCCGCACCCAGTTCGAACTGAAGAAGGCTCAGGAGCGTGCTCATATTCTCGAGGGCTTGATCATTGCCTGCGACAACATCGATGAGGTGGTACATATTATCAGAGCCAGCAAGACTCCTTCTGATGCTCAGCGCAACTTGGAGAAGCGCTTCGAACTCGATGAACTTCAGAGTAAGGCCATCGTGGATATGCGCCTCAGCCAGTTGACAGGCTTGCGTCTGGAGCAGTTGCACAATGAATTCAACGAGTTGATGAAGACCATCGACTACTTGAACCAGATTCTGAACGATCCTGAACTCTGCAAGAAGGTAATGAAGGACGAACTCAACGAGGTGAAGGAGAAGTATGGTGACGCACGTCGCACCATGATTAAGCCTGATGACCATGAGTTCAATCCAGAAGACTTCTATCCAAACGACCCAGTGGTTATCACCGTGAGTCATCTCGGATATATCAAGCGCACCCCATTGTCAGAGTTCCGTGAGCAGGCTCGTGGTGGAGTAGGTTCTAAGGGAGCCCGTACCCGTGATAAGGACTTCACCGAGTATATTTATCCTGCTACCATGCACCAGACCATGCTGTTCTTCACCAAGAAGGGCCGCTGCTACTGGTTGAAGTGTTACGAGATTCCTGAGGGTGACCGCAACTCCAAGGGCCGTGCCATCCAGAACCTCCTCAACATCGAGAGCGATGACCAGGTGAATGCATTCCTCCGTCTGAGAGGTTTGAATGATGCTGAGTTCATCAACAACCATTATGTAGTCTTCGCTACCAAGAACGGTACCGTGAAGAAGACCTGTCTGGAGGCATATTCCCGTCCACGTGCCAATGGTGTGATTGCTATCAACATCGTAGAGGGCGATGAGGTGGTAGATGTTCGTCTGACAAATGGTCATAACGAACTGATTATTGCCAACCGCAATGGTCGTGCTGTCCGTTTCGACGAGAACGAAATCCGTACAATGGGCCGTACATCTACCGGTGTTCGTGGTATGCGCCTCGATGAGGGTAATGATGCTGTAGTAGGTATGATTGTTGTCAACGATCCTGAGAAGGAAACCGTGATGGTAGTGAGCGAGCAGGGTTATGGTAAGCGTTCTGATGTACTCGATTACCGCGTTACCAAGCGTGGCGGTAAGGGTGTGAAGACACTGAATATTACCGACAAGACCGGTCGACTGGTAGCTATCAAGAACGTAACCGATGATAACGACCTCATGATTATCAACCAGAGTGGTATCGTAATTCGTCTTGCCGTAGCCGATTGCCGTGTCATGGGCCGTGCTACCCAGGGTGTACGCCTCATCAATCTTGCCAAGAAGAATGATGTCATTGCCAGCGTATGCAAGGTGATGAGTTCTGAGCTCGAGGCTTCTGTAGAAGAGGAGAGCCGTTCTGCCTGGGCTAAGAAGAGCGAGGAGATAGAGAATGATACCGTAGGTGCCAAGACTGCCGAAGAGGCTGCCGAGGCTGAGGCTCATCTCGCTGACGAAGCATCTGAAGCTGAGGATACCGATTCGGGCAACGTAGATTTCGAATAAAAGAAAAGACGCGTAAAAATAAATAACAACAACTTTTAAACTCATTAAGAAAAATGAAAAAGTTTTTAGTAGCTGCAATGATGGTACTAGGTGCCACATCAGCATTCGCAGGCGACAGTGACGCTCTCAAGGCTGTCATGAAGGCTAAGTCTTATGCCGAGGCTGAGGCTTTGGTTAAGCAGAATTTGGGTCAGATGGCTAACGATGCAGAGAAGGCCAAGGCTTACAACAAGCTCGTTGATCTCGCTATGAAGCAGTTCAACGACCAGCAGAGCATCCAGCAGACCAATCAGATCATGAAGAAGAACGACCCGGTTGACGAGGCTGCTATGTCTGAGGGCGCTTACAATGCATTGATCAATGCTATTGAGTGCTACAAGTACGACCAGCTTCCTAATGCTAAGGGTAAGGTTGCTCCTAAGTTTAACAACAACGCTAGCCGTGTATGGGGTGCTCGTGTTCAGCTCGTTAATGCGGGTCAGACTGCAGCTCAGAACAGTAAGGCTGATGAGGTATTGAAGTATTGGGGTGCATTCCTCGATACAGACAATGAGCCTCTCTTCGCTTCTGTAGACCAGAAGCAGAAGGATAGCGAGAAGGACTATATCGGTCAGGTAGCTCTCTTTGCAGCCCGTTATGCATACCAGGCTAAGGATGCTGCCCGTTGCGAGAAGTATTGCGACATCGCCATGAAGAGTGAGAAGGAGGCTAAGGATGCCCTCAACCTCAAGCTCTATGTAATGAAGGACGGCTTGAAGACTCACGAGGATTCTCTTGCCTATGTTAACAAGCTCAAGGATATCTTTGCAAAGGACGAGACCAATGAGGTTGTTCTCGATGGTTTGAACTCTATGTACTCTTCATTGAAGATGGAGAAGGAGCAGACTGAACTTTTGGACGCAGCTATTGCAAAGAACCCTAACAACTTTGTAGCTCTTGCCAACAAGGGTATGATGTATATCCAGAAGAACGATGCAGACAACGCTATCAAGTGTTTGAAGCAGGCTCTTGCTGCAAAGGAGGATAACGTAGTTGTTCTTACTTATCTGGGTGCTTGCTACAACAGCAAGGCTGGTAACTTGCAGGATCCTAACGGCCGCAAGGTTGTTTACCAGGAGGCTATCAAGGTTCTCGACAAGGCTAAGCAGCTCGATCCAGAGAAGGCTCAGGCTAACTGGGGTTACACCCGTTACCAGGCTTACTATGGCTACTATGGTCCTAACGCAGCAGAAACCAAGCAGGCTGAGGCTGAGAGCAAGTAAAGTTTAAGCTTCAAATAAGTATTTGATTCTCATAGGGGGATGTCACCTAGTGTGGCATCCCTTTTTTTATTTCTTTGAGATAGGGTTGTTCCGGTAAGATAACAAATAGGACTGTGTTTTTTGTGGCAAAATGATTGGTAAAAACATCAGCGAGAAATGTTGGTTTGCTGTAGGCGCCCATCAGCTGGTCTACGCATGCACAACAGGTGTTGTGCGAGCGCATATCAGCTGTTATGCAAGCGCACAACAGCTGTTGTGCGGCCTACGGAGTTAACTTCTCCGATAACCTATACTATCTTTTCCGACAACTTCATCTGTCTTTTCCGACAACTTCTTCCGTATTTTGCGATTGTATCTTACGCTTGTGTGCATTTATTGAAGTTGTTCATGTGTCGTAAAAATCTTCTTGGTATGTCCGTCTTCCATAAAAATAGGCTGAGCCATCATGCGATGACTCAGCCTTAATTCTTTTTTATCCATTCAGAACTTTACTGCTGAACAGGAATCTTCTTGACGCGACGCTCGTGACGGCCACCCTCGAATGTTGTGGCAAAGAACTCGTCGAGAATAGCCTCGGCGGTCTTGTTGTCTACGAAACGACCTGGAAGTACCAATACGTTGGCATCGTTGTGCTGACGAACCAAATGAGCAATCTCCTTGCACCATGCCAATCCGGCACGTACACCCTGATGCTTATTCAATGTCATGGCGATACCTTCGCCGCTGCCGCAAATGCCGATACCTGGATATACTTCGCCGCTCTCAATGCCTTTAGCAAGAGCATGACCGAAGTCAGGATAGTCTACACTCGCATCGCTGTATGTACCATAATCCTTTACAGGATAACCCTTCTTTTCCAAATATTCCAATACGAATTGCTTCAATGGAAAACCTGCGTGATCGCATGCAATACCAACTGTCTTTACTTCCATAATACTTAAGTTTTTAAGTGAAGAACGAAGAGCAAACTCTTCATTACATCACAAGGTTAATATAAAAGAGTGATAGGAGTTAGATGCTGTAAACCAGATGATTGCCTGATGACAAAAACTGATACCAAACTTCTAACTCCTAACTTATCAAACTAATTAAGCTTCAGCCAAGAAAGCCTTTACCTGCTTGTAAACGTTCTCGCCTGTGTAACCGAGCTTCTCATCAAGTACCTTGTAAGGAGCTGAGAAACCGAAGCTCTCCATACCCCAAACCTTACCATTAGCGCCTACGAGACCCTGGAGTGTTACAGGAAGACCGGCAGTCATACCGAAGATCTTAGCGTTCTTTGGCAATACGCTCTCCTGATATTCCTTGCTCTGACCGCGGAACAAGCCCTCTGATGGAGCACTTACCACGCGAACCTTGATGCCGTCTGCACGCAAAGCATCGCAACCAGCCTCCAATGTAGAAACCTCAGAACCGCTAGCTACCAAGATAACGTCTGGATTCTCGTCACTGCCTGCTACGATGTAAGCACCCTTAGCAGCCTGCTCGTAGTCTGTTCCCTCTGGCAACTTGGCAATGCCCTGGCGAGAGAAGATCAAAGCTGTAGGAGTCTCTACGTTCTCCATAGCGAGCTTCCAGCAAACTGTAGTCTCGTCAGCATCAGCTGGACGGAATACGCGAACGCTGTCCTTACCTGCGTGGTTCTTTAACTTCTCCATCAAGCGGATCTGTGCCTCCTGCTCAACTGGCTCGTGAGTAGGTCCGTCCTCACCAACGCGGAATGCATCGTGAGTCCAGATGAACTTCACTGGAACCTGCATCAGGGCTGCGAGACGTACAGCTGGCTTCATATAATCAGAGAATACGAAGAATGTACCCATTGCTGCAACCACACCACCGTGGAGCATCATACCGATACACATATCAGCCATAGTCAACTCTGCAACACCTGCCTGGAAGAATGCACCTGAGAAGTCACCGCGAACGATGCTCTTGGTCTTCTTCAGGAAGCCATCAGTCTTATCAGAGTTAGAAAGGTCAGCAGAAGCACAGATCATGTTAGGAACCTGCTCTGCCAAAACACCGAGACAAGCAGCAGATGCTGCACGTGTAGCTGAACCAGCCTTCTGCTCAACCTTGCTCCAGTCTACCTTAGGAGCCTTGCCGCTGAACCACTCATCCATCTGGGCAGCCTTCTCTGGATTAGCCTTGCGCCACTCAGCCTCTGCAGCCTTGCGCTCAGCTACGATCTTCTTCAACTCCTCAGCACGCTTAGCGTAGATTTCCTTTACATCGTCGAAGATAACGAATGCATTCTCAGGATCACCACCGAGGTTCTTGATTGTATTTACGTATGCGTCGCCACCGAGAGGAGCACCGTGAGTATTGATGCAAGCCTCGTAGCTTGTGCCGTCTGCGCGGAGAGCACCCTTACCCATTACGGTCTTACCGATGATGAGGGTAGGACGGTCCTGCTCCTTCTGGGCAGCATCGAGCGCCTCACGAATCTGAGCTACGTCGTTACCGTTGATCTTCATGACATTCCAGCCCCAAGCCTTGTACTTCATCTCAGTATCCTCGTTCATTACAACGCCACACTCTGTAGAGAGCTGGATGTCGTTAGAATCGTAGAACATGATGAGGTTGTTCAGACCGAGGTTACCGGCGATACGACCAACACCCTGAGAAATCTCTTCTTCTACAGCACCATCAGAGATGTATGCGTAGATCTTGTGCTGCATCATGGTTGAACCCAGACGAGCCTCGAGGAACTTCTCTGCAACAGCTGCACCAGCTGCGAGGGCATGACCCTGACCGAGAGGACCAGATGAGTTCTCGATACCACGCTGAAGGTCAAGCTCTGGGTGACCAGGAGTTACAGAACCCCACTGGCGGAACTGCTTGAGGTCTTCCATAGAGAAGAAACCGCGCATAGCCAAACCAGCATAGAGCATAGGGCTCATGTGACCTGGGTCGAGGAAGAAACGGTCACGACCTGTCCATGTTGGATCTGCTGGATCATAAACCAGGTACTCAGAGAAGAGCACGTTGATGAAGTCAGAACCACCCATAGCACCACCTGGGTGACCGGAATTTGCCTTTTCTACCATTGAAGCAGCCAAGATACGGATGTTATCAGCTGCATGATTCATTACTTTAATGTCGTTCATAATTTTATATTAATTATTGTTGTTATTTCTGCTGAAATATTCTTGTTTTTCTAGCTCTGAAGGCTACTCAAAAGAAGGATACTTCCTTTTTTCGCCTTCAAAGATACTATTTTATTTTCAAAACTACGATAGATTTTGCAGGAATTTTTACCTTAAGGGTGTTTTTCTTTACTTTTGCATCCTTAAAAACTGCAGGCTTCACTACATCCGGGTGTGCAAAGTCGTTGTAATCGCTCACCTTGTTGCAGGAAAGAATCTGTCCTGTTACAGCTTTTGGAGCAGCTGCCCCATCCAGATTAAACTCTACCTGCTGAGCCTTGTCAAGACTGACATTGGCAAGAGCAACCACAATGGTTCCATCTGCCTTCTTGGCTGCTGAAGTAGATACCAACGGAATCTTTCTTCCATCTCTTGCGTGATCATCGCCGCGAACATCCATAGAGTCGCACTTTACATCCATTGGGAGATAGGTTGCCTCCTGGAAGTCCTTGTACATGTTGAATACATGATAGGTTGGAGTCAGAACCATGTGACCTGTTCCCTTTGTATCTGTCAGGATCATTGACTGGAGTACGTTGACAATCTGTGCGATATTGGTCATCTTCACACGCTCTGTATGGCGGTGGAATACATTCAGCGAGAGTGCAGCAACGAAGGCATCGCGCATACAGTTCTGCTGATAGAGGTGGCCCTTGATAGTGCCAGGCTCCTCATCCCACCAAGTTCCCCATTCGTCAACGAGGAGGGCTACCTGCTTCTTTGGATCAGCCTTGTCCATGATAGCCTCGTGCTTCTTGATGACATCTTCTATGCCGAGCGCCTTGCCCATGGTCCAGTAGTAATCCTCATTGTTGAACTTGGTGGCAGAACCCTTGCTGCCTGTCCAGCCTGTTACTGTATAATAATGTAGAGAGATGGCGTTGGCACGGTTGCCGATACGGTCCATCAATACCTTAGTCCAGTTATAATCGTAATCACTCGCTCCAGATGCAATCTTATAGAGCTGGTTTCCGTCATAGTTGCGGCAATAAACAGAGTAGCGGCGGAAGAGATCTGAATAATATTCAGGACGCATGTTGCCACCGCAGCCCCAACTTTCGTTACCAACACCGAGGTATTTTACCTTCCAAGCCTTGTCGCGACCGTTCTGTCGGCGGAGTTTTGCCATAGGAGTATCTCCATCGCTGGTCATATATTCCACCCACTTTGCCAATTCCTCAACAGTGCCGGAACCCACGTTGCCGCTGATGTAAGGCTCGCAACCCAACATCTCGCAGAGATTCAGAAACTCGTGTGTACCGAAAGAGTTGTCCTCAATGGTTCCACCCCAGTTGTTGTTCTGCATCTTTGGTCGCTTCTCACGTGGACCGATACCATCCATCCAGTGATACTCGTCAGCGAAGCATCCTCCAGGCCATCTTAATACAGGCACTTTCAGGTCCTTGAGGGCTTGGAGCACGTCGTTGCGGTAACCCTGAGTGTTAGGAATCTTAGAATCAGGACCTACCCAAAGACCACCATAGATGCAACTTCCGAGATGCTCGGCAAACTGGCCATAAATCTCTTTATTGATTTTCTGTGTTCCCTGGTTGGCATGGATTGTTCCTGTTACATCCTGAGCTTGAGCTGAGAATGCAACTGCTGTTGAAAGCAATGTGGTAGCGAAAAGTTTCTTCATCATTGTTCTTATTAATTGTTGTCGATTTTAAGTATAATACGTTTGTGGAGGAGGAATCCCCACAAACGTATTTATCGTTTATTTACTTTTTGTTCTCAACTGCTGCCTTTTCGATAGCAAGACCAGCCTTGTAGGTTTCAATATATTTATCAAAACCGGCTACATCTTCGGCAGTAGGTGCAATCTCTACACCAGTATTGCCTGCAAATACCTTCTTGTCGAGATAATCTGCCAGGCTCAACTTCTCTTCGTTGTTAACGAGATAACCTGCGAGCAGGGCGATACCCCATGCACCACCTTCGCCTGCTGTCTCCATGACAGAGATAGGGGAGTTAATGGCTGCAGCGAGGATGCGCTGACCTACACCCTTGGTCTTGAACAAACCGCCATGACCTGTGATGCGATCTACCTGTACCTTCTCGTCCTTGAACAATACATCGTTACCAATCTTCAATACAGCTACTGAAGCATAGAGGTTGGCACGCATGAAGTTGGCAAGGTTGAAGTGGTCGTTGGCAGAACGTACGAACATAGGGCGACCTTCTGCAAGACCTGTTACAGGCTCACCAGAGATATAGTTGTAAGCAATCAAGCCACCGCAATCAGCATCGCCTTCAAGAGCGTGGTTGTAGAGCTTGCCGAATACCTCGTTCATATCTACTGGAACACCGAGCAACTCCTGATACTGCTTGAATAAACCTACCCATGCATTGAGGTCGGAAGTACAGTTGTTGCAGTGAACCATGGCTACAGGGCTGCCGTCTGGAGTAGTCACCATATCAATGACTTCGTAAGGTTGGCTCAAGGCTTTCTCCAATACGATCATAGAGAAAGAAGAAGTACCTGCACTGACGTTACCTGTGCGCTGACGGACAGCGTTGGTTGCTACCATACCAGTACCTGCATCACCTTCTGGAGGACAGAGTGGGGTGCCAGCCTGGAGTGTGCCTGATGGGTCGAGCTTCTTTGCACCTTCCTCGGTCAATACGCCAGCATCTTCGCCTGCGTTCAGTACCTCAGGGAGAATGTCGAGAATCTTCCAGCCCAGGTTCTTAGGCTCGATGAGCTTATCGAACTTAGCTACCATCTCTGCATCGTAGTTGTTGGTGTTAGAGTCGATAGGGAGCATACCTGATGCATCGCCTACGCCCAAAACCTTCTTGCCTGTGAGCTGCCAGTGGATATAACCGGCGAGAGTGGTAAGGAAGTCAATCTTGTTGATGTGGTCCTCATCATTCAGAATAGCCTGATATACGTGAGAGATACTCCAACGCAATGGGATGTTGAAGTGGAAGAGCTCTGAAAGTTCAGCTGCAGCCTTGGCTGTATTGGTGTTACGCCATGTGCGGAAAGGAACGAGAATGTTCTCATCTTTACCGAAAGCCATGTAGCCGTGCATCATCGCAGAAATACCGATGGCAGCCAACTGCTTGATTTCGCAGTCGTACTCAGCCTTCACGTTCTTGCGGAGGTCGGCATAACAATCCTGCAAACCTTTCCAGATTGTGTCGATGCTGTAAGTCCAGAGACCATCAACCAACTGGTTTTCCCACTCAAAGCTACCCTGTGCGATAGGGTTGTTGTCGGTGTCGATCAAGACAGCCTTGATTCGGGTAGATCCAAACTCGATACCGAGAATGGCCTTACCGGATTCTATAATAGTTTTTGCGCTCATTTCTTTTAAATGTTTAATGTAAAGAACAAAGGGTAAAGTATTGAATTTCATTACTTTTTAGCCCTTCGTTCTTCACTTTTTACTTTAATTATCGCAATGCCTTGTTGAGCATGTAATAAATCTCGTTGTTGCGGAGCTGCTGCTTGAAGCTGCTGATAGTTGTGTTCTTGTCGATGTTAACGAACTCAATACCGAGAATCTCGCAGAAGTCCTCCCAGTACTCAGCAGTGATATCGTAAGAGAATGCACTGTGGTGAGTACCACCAGCGAGGATCCAAGCACCTGCACCAATCTCGAAGGTTGGCTGTGGAACCCAGAGAGCTGAAGCTACAGGGAGCTTAGGCATTGCCTTTGGCTCGATGCACTCTACCTCACTTGCGATGAGACGGAAACGATTGCCGAGGTCAACTACAGTTGCCTTAACACCCTTACCAGTCTTAGATGTGAATACCAAACGGGCAGTCTGCTGCTTGCGGATACCGATGCCGAGGAAGTGAACCTCGAGCTTTGGTTTGTCTGTTGCGATCAATGGGCATACCTCGAGCATGTGGCTCTGGAGGCTAGATGTGCGGTCGGCAGCGAAGTTCAGTGTGTAGTCCTCGAGGAATGAGCAACCCTTCTCCAAGCCCTGGTTCATTACCCAGAGTGTGCGGTAGAGGCAAGCTGTCTTCCAGTCACCCTCAGCACCGAAACCATAACCTTCTGCCATCAGGCGCTGTGAAGCCAAACCAGGAATCTGGTCGAAACCGCAGAAGTTTGGATCGTCGATGTCAGCATCGCCGAGGTCATCGAAGTTGGTTGTGAATGCTACTGCGTTCTCATCCTTCAATACGCGACGGAGAGCGATCTCAGCCTTAGCTGCGTTCTTCACCTTCTCCCAATATACTTCCTCGCCAGACTCATCAATCTTGATGGTGTACTCCTTCTTGTACTCCTCAACGAGAGCATCAGCTTCTGCATCAGTTACCTTCTTGTAGTACTCCATGAGTGAAGATACTGGGTAGTAATCTACATGGTAACCCAAGCGCTGCTCGAACTCTACACGGTCGCCATCTGTTACGGCAACGTTGTTCATGTTCATACCGAACATCAAGCAGCGTACGTTGTGAGCATCAGCAACACCTGCAGCTACGCGAGCCCATGTTGCAATCTGCTTCTGAGCCTCTTCGCTCTTCCAGTAACCTACAACTACCTTTCTAGGGATGCGCATGCGAGTGCAGATATGACCGAACTCGATGTCGCCGTGGGCTGACTGGTTGAGGTTCATGAAATCCATATCGATAGAATCCCAAGGGAGTTCTGCATTGTACTGAGTGTGGAAGTGGAGGAGAGGCTTCTCGAGAGCCTGCAAGCCCTTAATCCACATCTTAGCTGGAGAGAAGGTGTGCATCCATGTGATGATACCTACGCACTTCTCATCGTTGTTGGCAGCCTTCATGACAGTCTCTACTTCTGCAGAAGAGTTAGCTGTACCCTTGTAAACTACCTTGATTGGAATGATGCCACTATTGTTCAGACCATCTACCATGTCCTTTGAGTGACCATCTACTATCTTAACTGTTTCGCCTCCGTAAAGAAGCTGTGCACCAGTTACAAACCATACCTCTAAATTTTCAAATGCTTTAATCATGATTGTTTGTTGTATTAATTGTTATTGTTAATGTGATTTAATATCTTTATTTGAAACACCCTTTAATTAGTGCTTTTTCTGTCCGTAGTAAGCGTTAGGACCGTGCTTGCGGTTGAAGTGCTTCTCTACGAGCAATGGGTTCATGGTGGTATTTTGATTAACTGAGAATGAGATGAAAGCCATCTTTGCCACCTGTTCAGCTACTACTGCGTGATAAACAGCCTGGTCAGCATCCTTACCCCATGTAAAAGGACCATGGTTCTTAACCAATACGCCAGGAGTATGAACTGGGTTGATGTTATCTTTCTTGAAACGGTCAACGATGACAACACCTGTGTTGTGCTCATATTCTGCCATCATATCTTCTGTCATTGCATCAGTGCAAGGGATGCAATCGTGGAAGTAATCAGCATGAGTTGTACCAATGTTAGGGATGTCCAAGCCAGCCTGTGCCCAAGCGGTAGCATAAGTAGAGTGAGTATGAACTACGCCACCCAACTCTGGGAATGCGCGGTAGAGAACCAAGTGGGTTGGTGTATCAGATGATGGATTCAGATCGCCTTCTACTACCTTACCTGTTTCCAAGTCTACCACTACCATATCGCTAGCCTTCATGGTGTCATAATCGACGCCAGATGGCTTGATGACAACCAGACCTTTCTCGCGGTCGATACCACTTACATTACCCCATGTAAAGAGCACGAGGTTGTGCTTAACGAGATCAAGGTTTGCCTTGAACACTTTTTCTTTTAATTCTTCTAACATAATATCTTTTGTTTTAAGTTGTTTATTCTATTTCAAGTTGAACGATGGGTCTTCCTCGTATGCTTTTTTGTTGAAGCGGTAGAGGGCGGCGCCTCGTTTCGAGTTGACTTTATCGATGAGTTCTGTTTTCTCGATGAAGTCGATATCCTTCACGCGTTTGCGGAAGTTGCGCTTATCAATCTCTTCGCCTATTACTGCCTCGAATACGTGCTGAAGCTGTGTCAGCGTAAAGAGGTCTGGGAGGAGTTTGAAGCTTAATGGCTCATGATTGATGCGGCGGCGTATCTGTGCGATAGCGTTGCGGATCATGAGTTTGTGGTCTGAGTAAAGTTCTGGAAGTTCGTTCAGACTCACCCATTCCAATCCGTGTTCTACACGGAGGCTGTCATCATAGTCTTTCACATTGATGAGAGTGCAATAGGCGATAGAGATAACTCGCTCACCTGGGTCACGGTCGATGCGGCCGAAAGCTCCTACTTGTCTTATATAGAGGTTTTTCATTCCAGTAAGTTCCAGGATGACTCTGTTAGCTGCATCTTCGAGATTTTCTGTTGCGCCAACGAAACCACCATAGAGTGACCATTCGCCTCTTCCCGGGTCCATCTTGCGTTTGCCTATCAGTACCTGGAGGTTACTACCGTCGAAACCGAAAATGATACAATCGACGGATACTAATACTTTGGAGTATTCATTATAAAACTGGGTCATGGTCTTTCTGCTGTTTTGATGTAATGATTCAATGTATGTATAGTTGGGTTCTTTTACTTGCTCTTCATAGAGCAGCTTCGAGAGGAAAATCAAGGAGTAAGAAGGAGAAGAAAGGATCGCGGATTTTTTCAACAGAAACAGTTTTGTCTGATCTTTGAGAAAATTCCAGACTCCTCACTTCTTACTCCTGACGTGAATAATATTTTACCAGAAGTATGCGTAGAATGCAGCGCAGAGACCGATTACTACGAGTGTACCAATGATATCGAAGGCACCCCAGCTCTCACGGATAGACTTCTTGAAGTCGGATGTGAAGGTGATTGCCTCTACCTGCTCCTTGCTTGGGGCTGGAGTGAAGCAGCTCACTACTACCATGAAGATGATGAGGAATACGAGCAACCAGCACTCGAATACGAGCCAGTTGGTCTGCCAGAACCATGCGGTGTAATCCCAGAATGCACCATCCATTGTTGCCTTACCTGTGTCAGTAATAACGTTGGTAACGAGGCGGAGCATACCGATGAGGAAACCTGTAATCATGGTGTATTCACCTGCCTTTGGAGTAATCTTCTTGAAGAAGATACCCATTGCAAATACGGCTACCATGGCTGGAGCCAGAAGTGACTGGATACCCTGGAGATAGTTGTACAAAGTATCCATCTTCATCATGATTGGCAACCATGCGAAACCGAGAACTACAACTACTACGGTAGCGATACGGCCAACGAGTACGTAGTGAGCCTCAGACATGCCCTTCTTCAATGGCTTGTAGAAGTCCTCGGTGAAGAGGGTAGCGCAGCTATTGAAGAATGCTGCCAATGAAGCAACGAGTGCGCAGATGAAACCGATGGTTACGATACCCTTGATACCTGCAGGAAGAACGGTCTTTACCATGATGGCGAAGGCTGCATCAGTCTCGTTCATCTGAATGGCACCCTTCTGAGCCAAGGCTGCTGCAATCATACCTGGGATGAGGAACATGAAGCAAGGGAGTACCTTGAAGAAACCGGCTGCGATAGTACCGCGGCGGGCACGCTTCATAACCTCTACGTTGCTCTCGCCAGGAACCTGACCCAATACACGCTGAACGATGTGCTGGTCAGTACACCAGTACCAGAAACCGATGATGGTTGCACCGATGAATACTACGAAACCAGGATACTCCTGATACATAGAGTCACCTGCCTCCCAGTGGAACATGTGAGTTGTACCGTAGCCGTTGTTCAACTTGCCGCAGTAATCCATCATGTCGGCCCAACCGGCAGAGATGCTGCCACCGCCGAGGGTAGAGAGACCGAGGAAGAGTACGAGGAAAGAACCGATGACGAGGATAGGAGTCTGGATGGTTGACAATGTCATCACGCCCTTCATACCACCGAATACGGTGAAGATGGTGGTGAGGATAATCAAGCCGATAGCACCAACCCAGAAGTTCAAGCCCCAAAGATATTCGAAGAAGATACCACCTGTAAGGGCTGTAACGCTCACCTTAGTAAGGATGTAAGCTACGAGGGTGATGATAGAGAGCCAGGAACCTGTGCGCTGGGTATAGCGGAACTTCAGGAAGTCTGGCATGGTGATGATCTTACCCATCTTGTTGATAAGCAACTGGTAGAAAGGTACGAACAGCCAACCCAAGATGAGGATCATCCAGCCCTGCATCTCCCAGTGTGCCATACCTACACCACTCTTGGCACCTGTACCAGCCAAACCAACGAGGTGCTCAGAACCAATGTTGGCAGCAAAGATAGCCATACCGATTACATACCATGGCTCACCCTTACCGAAGAGGTAGGCAGAAGAGTCTTCACCTTTCTGAGCCTTTCTGTCTTTCACGATTGCGTGCCAGACAGCCCAAATTACGCCTATTACACCAATGGCGAGTACAGCCCAATCAAGCCATACGAATTCTGTTGAATTCCAATTCATAATTACTATAAGATTGTTTGTTTATTATTATTTGTTTATTCTTTTCTTTTGTTGGATGCTTATTATGTTAGTTTCTTATCCAGCAAATTTCGTTTTTTGTCATTGCAAAAACTTCTTGTTGGATGTTAGCTGTTCCGGCGGACTTTATCCGCCGGTTCGCTAACTTTTAAACTAACTTAAGCTTACTTTTTAACGCTGAATTTGTAAGCGAGGTGAGAATAGTATTTCTCTCCTGGCTTCAATGTGGCATCTGTCCAATCCTTTACGCCCTGAGCAATCTTGGTTGGAGAATCAGGATATTTCTGGCTCTCGAAGCAAACGCTTACGTGTTTAGGATACTTGATGCCATGCTTGCAGGCAATACCTGTGCCTTGGAAGTTACCGGTGTAAACCTGAATGCCTGGCTCGTTGGTAAATACTTCAAGAAGGATACCGCTCTTTGGTGAGTAGAGGCTTGCGCAAACTGTTTTGTCATCGCCCTTACCATTCTTATATGTGTTCAAACACCAGTTGTGGTCGTAACCTGTGGCATTCTTAATCTGGTCAAAGTTATAATCAACCTTCTTGCCGATTTCTGCAGGTTTACGGAAATCCATAGGGGTTCCCTCGACACTCTTGATTTCACCAGTTGGGATGTAAAGTGAATCTGCAGGAGTGAACTTATCTGCATTGATGTACATTACCTGATCGAAACCTTCCTTAGATGGATCGCCATTCAAGTTAAAGTAACTGTGGTTGGTCATGTTGACAACGGTCTCTTTGTCTGTTGTAGCGCCAAACTCGATGTCGAGTGTGTTGTCACTCTTGACTGTATATTTAGCTGTTGCTGTTACGTTACCTGGGAAACCATTCTCGCCATCCTTCGCATTGATAGTGAAGGTAACGGATGAGTCGTTCTTCTCTGTAATGTCGTAAACCTGGTTCAACCATCCTGTAGCACCACCACCATGCAGGCAGTTGCCATTATCATTTGCCTTCAACTGGTATGTTGAACCAGCAAGTGAAAGTTTAGCATCCTTGATACGGTTGGCATAACGTCCTACAGAAGAACCATAATCTGAAGGAGAGTTAAGGGTGTCAGCATACTGATGGATATTATCGTAACCAAGAACCACATCTGTTGGCTTTCCGTCCTTGTCTGGAACGGAAATGGAAACGACACGTCCACCATAATTGGTGAGGCAAACTTCCATGCCGTTTGCATTCTTGAGAGTTACTAACTCAGTCTTCTTGCCCAATACTGTTGAATCGAAATCTGCTGGATTCAAACCAGATTGTGTGAGACTTGCATTGCTGCTTGATGAACAAGCTGAGAGGGTAGCGATAGCCGCAAAACCAACTCCCATAAATAGGGTCTTAAATGTACTCATTTTTAGGCTGTTTTTTATTGTTTATTCATTTTGGGTGTAAAATTACAATTTTATTTCGAATTTGCAAGCGTTTTCCCTAACTTTTTTTCTTCTAAAGTGTCTTTTTAACACTATTTGTATGAAAACGCCTGTTTTTGGCTTATTTGGGACAAAAAAAACTGCAGTTAGCAAATACTAACTGCAGTTCCTTATATATTATATATAATGTATATATTAGCAAACCTTGTGAGAACCCTCAGAGATGATTACAGGGTAAATCTCTGGAGCATGACCATATTTGGCTGTGAACTTAGCTGTAACGTCCTCAACGAACTTGTCGTAGATATCGTCCTTTACCAGGTTGATGGTGCAGCCACCGAAGCCACCGCCCATGATACGGCTACCAGTAACACCGTTCTCCTTAGCAACATCGTTTAAGAAGTCGAGTTCCTCGCAGCTTACCTCGTATTCCTTGCTCAAGCCGTGGTGAGTCTCGTACATCTTCTGTCCTACTGTCTCGTAGTCGCCCTTCTCAAGAGCATCGCAGACAGCTAAAACGCGGTCCTTCTCGCCCAATACGAAGTGAGCGCGGCTGTAATCCTCTTCGCCTACCTCAGCGCGAACCTCTTCCAACTGTTCCCATGTGCAATCACGGAGAGTTTCGAACTTAGCTTCTGGGTGCTTTGCTGCAATGTGCTTAACAACATTTTCGCAAGAGTTGCGGCGGTCGTTGTATGGAGAACCTGCCAACTCGTGCTTTACCTTAGAGTTTACCAGGCAGAGTTTATAGCCCTTAGGCTCGAATGGGAAGTATTCAAATTCGCGGCTGTTGCAATCGAGGCGCATCAACTTACCTTCCTTGCCGAAAACAGAAGCAAACTGGTCCATGATACCGCAGTTAACACCTACATACTTGTGCTCAGTAGCCTGACCTGCGAGAACGAGATCCCATTTAGATACCTTGTTGTCACCAAAAAGGTCGTTCAAAGCAAAAGCAAAACAGCTTTCAAGAGCAGCAGAAGAAGACATACCTGCACCGAGAGGCACATCACCATAGAATGCTGCATTGAAACCCTTTACGTCAACGCCCAATGCCTTCATCTCCTTGCAAACACCATAGATGTAACGCGCCCATGAAGCGCGAGGACCTTCAGGATCATTAACCTTGAATTCTACACGGTCCTTCAAGTCGATAGAGTAGAGCATGACGGTATCTGTTCCGTTAGGACGGATTTCTGCCATAATACCCTTATCTACTGCACCTGGGAAAACAAATCCACCATTATAGTCGGTATGCTCGCCAATCAAGTTAATACGACCTGGTGACATGTAGATGTTACCTGTTTTACCATCGAAATGCTTGATGAATCGGCTTCTTACTTTTTCAATATCCATAATTAGTTAAGTTTTTGTTGTGTTGTTACTAAAGATTTGATTATATGATTTAGCCCTAAGACTATATATGCCTTAGGGCTAATTTATTTCGTGTTTTTAATCAACAGGAATATCCTTGTTGATGTTCTTGCAACCAGCTACAGCATAGAAGAACATGTATGCCATACAGATGAGAGGCACAATGTAACTAGCCATATAGCCAGCGTTGTCTGCGATGAAGTTCTGTACCAATGGCATCAATCCGCCACCTACTACCATCATCATGAAGATACCTGAAGCCTGGGCTGTATACTTGCCAAGACCCTCGGTAGCGAGGTTGAAGATAGAAGACCACATGATAGAAGTGCAGAGACCGCAGAGTACCAGGAACATGGCAGCGATAGGCACTGTTACCATCTGGAATGATGTACCTGTAAATACAGGCATTTCTACTGTTGTTGACTTGCCGAGAAGTACGGCGAGGACGATAAAGATCATACCTGCACCATTGGCAATCATCATCATCATGCGGCTAGATACCTTGTCAGCAATAAAACTGGAGCAAAGACGACCAACCAGCATCAGAAGCCAGTATGTACCTGCAACGAAACCACCGATAGCTGCTGCATTTGCCAAAGCTGTACCATTGATGAAACCACCACCATTTGCTGTTGTATCAGAAATGTAGAAGTTCAATGTTCCAGGAATACCTACCTCAACACCTACATAAACGAAGATTGCGATAACGCCGAGGTTGAAGTGGCGGAAAGCCCATGGTGAATGCTCGAATACAGTCTTGTCTGTAGTCTTACCCATCTCTGGATCCTGGATAGGGATGAAGTTCAAGATAACGAATGCTGCTGCGAATACGGCAAGGGCAATGTAAAGCACGAGGTTCACATCTACCATTTTGGTGTTAGCAGTAACAGTACCGATAAGTGCACCTACGAGCATTGGGGTTAAAGTTCCGGATAAACTGTTCAATGTACCACCGATGAGGTTCAACTGGTTACCGCGGTTACCACCACCACCGATGAGGTTCAACATTGGGTTTACAACAGTATTCAAAATACAAACTGCGAAACCTGAGATGAACGCACCGAAGAGGTAAACGGCGAAGCCTGAGATGTCGGCACCGAACTTACCTGAAAGGAACTGGATGAGCACGCCTACGAATCCGGTAGCGATACCGGTGAGGGCTGTCTTCTTGTAACCGATCTTGGTGAGCAACTTACCTGCAGGGATACCCATGAAGAGGTAAGCCAAGAAGTTCATGGCGTTACCCAACATACCGATCATGTTAGCACTTCCGCTGTCAGCGAATACATTTTTCCAAATAACTCCGATAGGAGCAGCCAAATTCGTTACGAACGAAATCATGGCGTAGAGGAACATCATCGTGATAATGGCGATGATATTGCCATTTTTACTTTGGTTTTCCATTTTTTTTGATAGTTGATATTGTTATTTGTTATTAATATTTGCGAAAAGCTTGTTTATACTCTTTTTGAAGAGGTTATTAATTCTCTTTTATGGTAAAGAGGTTGCTACTCTTTTCTTCTAAGAGGTTGTTTCTTCTTTAAAGACGTTAAGACTTCTCTTTAAGATTGTTGTCGCGCTGGATGAGTTTTGTCATTCAAGCGCGAAAATGGAGCAAGTGCTGTTTAGAGAGTACCTGCCCCATGATTTATTCTGATTTATTTGTCAATTCCAAACTTATAGATTGTCTTCTGGGTGTATGTTTCACCCGGATTTAATCTGCAACTTGGGAAATAGGTGTGATTTGGAGTGTCTGGGAACTTCTGTGCCTCGAAGCAGACTGCACTGCGACGTGGGAATGTTGCACCAAACTGTCCTGAGATACCTGCAAGGAAATTACCTGTGTACATCTGCAAACCTGGTTCTGTGGTATAAACCTCCATGGTACGGCAGCTTACAGGGTCTTTTATGCGGGCAGCGAAACTCAACTCACCTTCTTCTGTCTTGTTCAATACATAGTTGTGGTCATAGCCCTGACCATTCTTGATCTGCTCGTTGTCTGCATTGATGTCCTGACCAATTGGCTTTGGTGTACGGAAATCGAATGGTGTGCCCTCAACCTTCAAAATCTCACCTGTAGGGATAGAATACTCATCGATAGGGAGATAGTAGTTTGCGTTTACCTCACAGATGATATTGTCAACTGTTGGGGTAGGATTAGCAATACCCTGGATTGAGAAGAAAGCGTGATGTGTCAGGTTGCAGATGGTTGTCTTGTTGGTTGTAGCCTGATACTTGATAACGAACTCATTGTCGTCGGTCAATGTGTAAGCTACCCAAACTGTCAACTCACCAGTGAAGCCTTCTTCACCATAAGGGCTTGTGTATTTCAATACGACAGCGCTATCACTCATGCGGGTTGCATCCCAAACTTTGGTATGGAAACCTGTAGGTCCACCATGCAGGTGGTTGGGACCATCGTTGCATGCCAAGTGATACTCCTTGCCGTGAAGTATGAACTTGCCTTCTTTAATACGGTTGCCATAACGACCGATGAGCACACTCAAGAATGGCTCTGGTGAGTTGATGACGTCCTGTATGTTGTCATGACCCTGGATGAGGTTGGCATAGTTGCCATCCTTGTCAGGCATCATGATGGCTACGACTGCTCCACCATAGTTAGTCACTGCAACTTCGTTGCCTTGCTTGTTTCTCAACACGAAGAGATCAGTCTTCTTGCCATTCACTGTGGTCTGAAAATCTTCTCTTTTCAAACCACACTTATTTGCTGGTTCTGTATTCATAATATCTCACTTTTTTTAGTTACCTTACTCTGGTTTAAGTAATGTACTGCAAAGTAACTAAAAAAAAATGAGTATTACAAATATTTTATGAACTTTTTGATTTAAAAAATCCTAAAACGATTCTGATAGCAAATCGGCAACGACGTAACTTGATCCGCCAATAAAGATAAAATCATCTTTTTTTGCGTTTGCTTTTGCTTTGTTAAATGCCTGTGCGATAGTTTGATAGCATGTTCCGTTTAAGCTGTGCTTTTGCGCGTATTCGTATAATTTGTCTACAGGAATCGCTCTTTTGGTTGATGGCTGTGTCCAATAGAAAATCGTGCTTTCTTTTGGCAACTTTTCTAATAGTCCCATTACATGCTCTACATCTTTGTCATCAACCATTCCGAAGACAATATGTTTCGTATCGGCTTTGACGGATGCAATCTGAGGTTCCAGATACTCCCATCCGGCAAGGTTATGTCCCGTATCACAGATAGTGAGAGGGTGCTCGTTGAGTTTTTCCCATCTGCCACGTAAGCCTGTCAGCTCGCATACATGTTCGAAGCCGTTCTTTATGCTTTCATCTTTGATTTCTATTCCTTCTTCCTTAAGGCATTCTACGGCTGTGGATATGGTGCAGTAGTTCTTTTTCTGATAGTTGCCTTTCAGTTCGAAGTTCATGTCTGCGTCAGTTGCATGTGCAAAATGGATAGGAGAATTCTGCTCATGGGCTTTCTTGATGAATACAGGTTGGGTCTCTTCGGTCCATTCGCCAATAACGACAGGAATCTGTGGCTTGATGATACCCGCCTTTTCGCCTGCAATCTCGCCGAGTGTATTCCCGAGGAATTGGGTGTGGTCAAAACTGATGTTCGTGATAACGGATAGGATAGGAGTGATGATGTTGGTACTATCCAGTCTTCCTCCCAATCCAACTTCGATGACGGCAAAGTCTACCTTTTGTTCTGCAAAATACTGAAATGCCATCATGGTGGTCAGTTCAAAGAACGAAGGATGTAGCGGTTCAAAGAATTTCCGGTTGTTTTCTACAAAGTCGATTACATACTCTTCGCTTACCATCTCACCATTTACGCGAATGCGTTCTCTGAAATCTACAAGATGTGGAGATGTGAACAGGCCGACCTTATAGCCCTGGCTCTGCAGGATTGCAGCAAGAGTATGGGATGATGAACCTTTTCCGTTGGTTCCTGCAATGTGGATACATTTATATTGGTTATGAGGATGTCCGAAGTGTTCATCCATTTTATACATCGTATCAAGCCCAGGTTTGTATGCCTTGGCTCCAATCTTTTCAAAAACCGGCGTGCTGGTGAAAAGATATTCAACAGTTTCTTGATAATTCATGTTATATGTTATACCTTATTATATATACAGATAATCCCCGAAAAGAGCGAACCGTTCTTTCGAAGATAGTTCGCCCTCTTCGGGGATTGCTCTTTACTGTTTATTTTTTAAAGAGATTCTTGAAACTTTCAAAGAGAGATTTCTTCTCTGCATTATCTGCTTTGAAATTATCGCATTCCTTGAATTTCACAACAAGATCCTTTTCTTCCTTGGTCAGAGAGGTAGGTACGAAAACGGTAATATTGACGATAATATCACCACGGCCATAACCATATCCCTTAATAGCCGGCATACCTTTGCCACGCAAACGAATCTGTTTGCCAGGTTGTGTGCCAGGTTCTATTTTGATCTTCGTCTTGCCATCTAAGGTAGGGACTTCTACCTCGCCACCCAAAGTGGCAGTTGCAAAGTCAAGAACAAGATTATGGTATAAGTCCTGACCAACACGCTCGAAATCATCGTTCTTTTCTACGCTTACCAGTACCTGTAGATTTCCGTAGAGACCATTGTGCTTGCCTTGGTTACCCTTTCCTTCAACGGTAACAACCATATCGTTGTCGACACCTGCAGGGATATTGATTTCTACGAGTTCCTCGCCCTTCACGATTCCGTCGCCACCGCATTCCTTACATTTGTTCTTGATGATAGTTCCCTCACCGCCACACTTTGTACATGCAGCCTGAGTTTGCATCATGCCGAACATACTGCGCACCGTTTTTAAGACATAGCCGCTTCCGTGACATTCCGGACATGTTTCTGGCTGGGCACCACCTTCGCAACCAGTTCCGTGACATGCAGAGCAAGTTACATCCTTGCGAATCTTGAAACGCTTGGTAACACCTGTTGCTGCTTCCTGAAGAGTCAGTTTTACTCTTACGCGAAGGTCGCCACCCTGGTAAACCCGCTTCTGTGAGCCGCCACCGAAACCGCCGCCACCAAAGCCGCTGAAACCGCCGTGTCCGCCAAAGATATCTCCAAACATAGAGAAGATGTCGTTCATGTCCATGCTGGCACCACCGCCAAATCCGCCGAATCCACCTTGTGGACCGTCGAAACCAAACTGGTCATACTGCTGGCGCTTCTGGGCATCGTGGAGAACTTCGTAAGCTTCGGCAGCTTCCTTGAATTTCTCTTCCGCCTCTTTGTTGCCAGGGTTGCGGTCTGGATGATACTTGATGGCAATCTTTCGATACGCCTTCTTTATTTCGTCTTCTGATGCCGACTTGTCTACGCCCAGCACCTCATAATAGTCTCTCTTAGCCATTTGCTTATTTCAAATATTGAATTTTCTTACAGAATTCTAATAGAATGTTCTGGATTTTGAAAAATAATTCTTGATATTTCTTTCTTACTGACCTACAGCTACCTTAGCATGGCGAATCACCTTGTCGTTCATCGTATAACCTGTCTGGACGCAGTCAATGATCTTTCCCTTCTTGTCATCGCCCATTCCCGGAACCATAGCAATAGCCTCGTGGAAATCTACATCGAAATCCTTGTCGTTGGTTTCAATCTTCTTTACGCCAAGACCTTCGAGTGTCTTTACGAACTTGTTGAAAATCATCTGGACACCTTCCTTGATAGCCTTAGGGTCTTCACTCTTGTCAGCGATGGCACGCTCAAAGTCGTCGAGAACAGGCAGAATAGCAGCTACAGTCTTCTCGCCGCCATTCAAAATCAGTTCTGCTTTCTCTTTGAGGGTACGCTTGCGGTAATTCTCAAACTCAGCAGTCTTATAGAGCAACTGTTTCTTGAGTTCCTCTACCTCTTGCTGTGCTTTTGTTAAAGGATCAATCTCTTCTGCCTTCTTGTCAGCAGCGTCTGTATTGTTGTCACCTTCTTCTGCCTTGTTGTCAGTATTCTGATTTTCCTCAGTATTTTCATTTTGAGTTGTCTGCTCATTATTTTCGTTCTGAACAGTCTCCTGAACGTTTCCGTCCTCTATATTGATTTCTTTTTCTTTTGACATAGTCTTAAATTTTTTAAACATGATAATTCTTGTTATTGGTTGTTTGACAAAAAGTGTGCCAACCCGATTCTCATCGAATTGGCACAATTAAATTATAAGATAATTTGTGGTTGCTGTTTAAAACAGCAGAATAACTTTCTGTTTAGAATCCGTACATCTTAGCCTTCTGCTCCTTGATAGCTTCATCGTAGATATACTCATCATAAGACATGAGCTTGTCGATGGTGCCTGATGGAGTGAGCTCGATGATGCGGTTTGCCACGGTGTTGATGAATTCGTGGTCGTGGCTAGAGAAGAGGATATTGCCCTTGAAACCTACCAGGTTGTTGTTGAATGCCTGAATACTCTCCAGGTCCAAGTGGTTGGTTGGTGTATCAAGAATCAGGCAGTTGGCGTTCTGCAACTGCATGCGTGCAATCATACATCTCATCTTCTCACCTCCGGAGAGGACATTTACCTTCTTCAGTACTTCTTCGCCGCTGAAGAGCATTCTTCCGAGGTAGCCCTTCATGGCAACTTCGTTACCTGGACCATACTGGCTCAACCAGTCTACCAGGTTCTTGTCGCTCTGGAAAAATTCAGTATTATCGAGTGGGAGATAAGCTGTTGTGATAGTAACACCCCACTTGTAGTCACCTGCGTCAGCCTTTCGGTTGCCGTTGATGATTTCGAAGAGTGCGGTCATCGCCTTAGGGTTGTGAGAAAGGAATACTACCTTCTCGCCCTTTTCTATGTTGAAGTTTACATTGTCGAAGAGCACTGTTCCGTCTTCGTCGCATGCTTTCAGTCCCTCTACCTCCAGAATCTGGTTACCTGGCTCACGGTCCATCTGGAAGATGATGCCTGGGTATTTACGGCTTGATGGACGGATTTCTTCAACGTTCAGCTTCTCCAGCATCTTCTTGCGGGATGTAGTCTGCTTACTCTTGGCAACGTTAGCTGAGAATCGGCGGATGAATTCTTCCAACTGCTTCTTCTTCTCTTCAGCCTTCATCTTCTGGTTCTGAGCCTGGCGGAGAGCCAACTGAGAACTCTCGTACCAGAAAGAGTAGTTACCTGCAAACATCGTAATCTTACCGAAGTCGATATCTACGGTCTGGGTACTTACTGCATCGAGGAAGTGACGGTCGTGAGATACTACGAGTACGGTCTGTTCAATGTTGCTGAGATAGTCTTCCAACCACTCAACTGTGTCCAGGTCGAGGTCGTTGGTAGGCTCATCGAGAAGGAGGTTGTCTGGGTTGCCGAAGAGTGCCTTTGCCAGCATCACGCGCACCTTCTCTGTATTAGAGAGTTCACCTACGAGTTTGTCGTGGCGGTCTTCCTTTACGCCGAGGTTCTGCAGAAGTTGTGCGGCATTGCTTTCAGCCTCCCAACCATTCATTTCTGCAAACTTGAGCTCCAGCTCAGCAGCGAGGTTACCATCTTCTTCTGTCATCTCTGGCTTAGCATAGAGGCGCTCGCGCTCCTTCATGTTTTCCCATAATGGCTGATGACCCATCAGAACGGTATCCATCACGCGGAAATCGTCATATTTGAAGTGGTCCTGTTCCAAGACAGAAAGTCGCTCGCCTGGCCCCATTTCTACTGTACCTTTGTTTGGTTCAAGGTCGCCGCTGATAGCGCGGAGGAAAGTAGATTTTCCGGCACCGTTAGCACCGATGATACCATAAATATTACCATGAGTGAACTTGAGGTTTACATCCTTGTAAAGCACTCTCTTTCCGAATTGGATCGCAAGATTTTGTACTGTAATCATTATTTGTTCCTAAATATCTTTTATTCTGATTATATCTTTAATTCAGCTGCAAAATTACAAAAAAATATTTGAAACACAATGATTTATTGGCAAAAGTTACTAATTTTTAGTTAAAAACATGGTGGCTTTTTGTTATTTTGCAGAAAAGTCTTACTTTTGTAGGCTGAAACGGAGAAAATGCAGCATTGATTCTGTGTTTTTCATGTTAAGAAAATGATATCGATAACAATATGAGACAACAAAATAGAAAAGGAAATTTTAATAAGCATACCAATAATGCTTATGGCTACGGAAACCCTAATGAATATGAGCATTACAAGGTAGAAAAGCCTGCTCCGTTGCTGGAATGGCTGATGGAGAATGTGAAGGGACCTAGCAAGACTAAGGTGAAGCAGACTCTGCAGGGTAGGGGAATCAAGGTAAATGGCAAAACCATTACCCAGTTTGATTATGCCCTGAAGCCGGGTATGAAGGTGAGTGTGAGCAAGACAAAGAAGAATCAGGAGGTATTTAAAAGCAGATACCTTAAGATTGTTTATGAAGACAGATATCTGATTGTTGTCGAGAAAAACATTGGTATCTTGAGTATGGCAGCCGGTCATTCTACTCTGAATGTGAAAACGGTACTTGATGATTATTTTCATAAGACTCGCCAGAACTGCCAGGCGCATGTAGTACACCGACTTGACCGTGATACTTCGGGCTTGATGATTTATGCCAAGGATAAGCAGACGGAACTGGCTTTGGAGGATGATTGGCATCATAATGTGTACGACCGCAGATATGTGGCTCTGGTTTCCGGAGAGATGGAAGAAGATGAAGGTACCGTTGCTAACTGGCTGAAAGATAACAAGGCTTATATTACTTACAGTAGTGATACGGATAATGGCGGCAAGTATGCTGTTACCCATTTCCATACATTAGAGCGTACCACCGCTCATTCTCTAGTGGAGTTCAAACTCGAAACGGGCCGCAAGAATCAGATCCGTGTTCATACGGCCGATATGGGGCATCCGGTGTGTGGTGACATCAAGTATGGTAATGGTGATGATCCATGCCAGCGCTTGTGCCTGCATGCCTATGTGCTGTGTTTCTATCATCCCGTAACGCATCAGCCTATGGAATTTGAAACTCCGATACCGGCTGAATTCCGCAGGGCATTAAAGAATGATCGTTAATAGGGTGATGAATACTGATTGGTAGTTTTTACTATATAATAATGTGATATGAATGATTTTGGATATTATGCGCTGGCATTGGTAGTCCTTGTTGTAGGACTGTTTGTCTTAAAGAAGGTGGCTACCTGCATGATTAAAGCAATGGTAGCTGTTGTTATGATAGCCGTGCTGGCAGTTCTTTACTGGCTCTTCGGTTGATAGTAGAGTTATGTGATGATGGCGGGATAAGATTTTAGGTATTTTTGATTGGTAAATTGGTTGCGGTTGTCTGGGTGTAAACTTTGGATGGCTGCAACTTTTTTATAGTGATATTTAAAGAGATATAAAGTAATATTTAAAGGTGATATGAAATGGTATGGAGAAATACAAAACAAAAAAGAGCATTTCTGTTAAGAAATGCTCTTTTTGTACACCCTTAGGGATTCGAACCCTAGACCCACTGATTAAGAGTCAGTTG
>OHAC01000088.1_pt1 | contig 89247 bp, 84 predicted proteins | sample 1577051 | NCBI WGS metagenome assembly OHAC01 (sample SAMEA3541499, study PRJEB24748) | human gut metagenome | biome: human gut; feature: human-associated habitat; material: faeces | place: China | collected 2012 | reverse complement strand
CTGTTATATCTCCATCTTCTTTATCTATAACTTTTAAGTCTAAATCTTTTATTTCGAATTTATCTCCTACATTTAAAGTTATGCTATTTTTAGAAGTTATTACTGGTGCTTCATCTTTTACTACTGGCGCTTTTTCTACTACTTTTACTCCAATTAATTTTGTTACTGTATTACCATGTGAATCTATTACTGATACTTTTACCCAATATTGTCCTGGTTTACTTGTATCTACATCACTTTTATCTATAACAGCTTTGTCTGTTATATCTCCATCTTCTTTATCTATAACTTTTAAGTCTAAATCTTTTATTTCAAATTTATCTCCTACATTTAAAGTTATGCTATCTTTAGAAGTTACTACTGGTGCTTCATCTTTTACTGGAGTTTCGCCTATTTCTAACCATTTAGTGTAAGCATATCCATTTAAGTTATTATATCTTACTTTTGTCCAACCTTTAACTGGAGATTTATCAGCTAATATTTCTAATACATCACCTGTTTTAGAATTATCTAATAGTGCAGTATGTGTTCCTTGTCCTGCTCTTATTGCTAAATATTGATCTTTAGTTGATTTAGTATTAACTTTAGCAGTCCCAATTACTTCAGGATCTGTACTTCCTTGTTCCATTTCATCTAAGTATTTACTAGATATATATCCTACTTTGCTACCGAATTTTATTTGATACCAACCATTAGAGCATTTACCTGTAACTTGGAATACTTGTCCCGCAGCTAATTTTCCTATTTTTGCATAAGAAGTTGATGGTCCAGTTCTTACATTAAAGCTAATTTGTGCTTTGAATACATCACTACAATCTTCTACTTCTGTTACTGTAGTTGAAGATGTTTTAACATATTTTTTAGATATATAAGCTGTTCCACCTTTATAATTTATTTCATACCAATTTGAATTTTCCCCAACGATTTCTACTTTATTACCTGTATATAATTTTCCTATTATTTTACCAGATAATGATGCTTTATTTCTAACGTTTAATCTACTATTTCCTACTTTAACTTTTCCTACTTTTATAGTTATTTTTGAATCTTGTGCTAAAACTTTTTCCACTTTAGTTTTTGTACCAGTTTCAACATTTGCATTTGCTAGAGCAGTATTATCTGCGTAAACAGATACTGTTGTAGCTACTATTAACCCAGCTGTTATAATTACTTTGCCACATCTTTTCTTAAACATTTGAAAACTTTTACTCATTTTATTACTCCCCCTTTGAATTTTTATTTATGAGCTTAGTTATATTATAGTACATTTTCTAATGTTTTTGAGTGTTTTTTTGAAATTTTTTTATTTTTTGGTATTTTATTCCAATTTATTTCTTCTATATTCCACAGTATAAATCATTTTTTACTTTATTGTTATTACAAAATTTAAATTAAAAATATTATAAACAAATTCAAGCAATTTGTTTATAATATTTTTAATCTGAATTGTCTAATATAGATATAATAAAAAAATAATTTGGGCTATAGAGTAATTCTGACACTCTATAGCCCAAATTATTTTTCACTTCAATAAATAAACACTTGCAAAATCAACAACATGTTATTTATTTTAATTTAGTTTATTACATTCCTATCTCTTTGAATTCTCTACTTCCTGGTTTAACTAATTCTATTTTTCCTTCTTTGCATAAAGGGCAATCATCAGCCTCATGAACTTGTATGTCTAATTTTATAGCACTGTATATTGGCATTCCTATTGGAGCACTTGTTCTATCTGCTATACAAGCAACACCGATAACTTCTCCGCCTAATTCTTCTAATGCTTTTTTAGTTTCTAGAGTTGATTTTCCTGTTGTTACAACATCTTCTGATATTATTATTTTAGCCCCTGGTTTAACTTCGAATCCTCTTCTTAATTGCATTACTCCATCTTTTCTTTCAGTAAATACAGCTTCCTTATTTAATTGTCTTCCTAATTCATAAGAAACTATTACACCACCCATAGCTGGTCCAACTACTAAGTCTATGTCTAAGTCTTTTATTTGATCAACAACTGTGCTTAATACTTGCGCAGCATATTCTGGGTATCTTAAAACTTTTGCACATTGTACATATCTGTTACTGTGTTTTCCTGAAGATAATAAGAAGTGTCCTTCTAATAATGCATCACTTTTCTTTAATATTTCTACTACATCTACTTTGCTCATTTATATATTCCTCCGATAATTGTAATTTATTTAAATTTTTAATCTTAATTTTTAATTTATTATTTCTAAAATTATATATTGTTACTTACACAATGTAACTTTACTCCGATTAATTCCAACCGATAACTATATTATTCCCCTTATTTCATCTAGAGATTTTATTCCCTCTTTTTCCATGAAGTCATTTATTCCTTCTATTATTTCAAGTCCAACTCTTGGATTCATAAAATTAGCTGTTCCGATTTGTACACAAGTTGCCCCTGCCATTATAAATTCTATTGCATCTTCGGCAGTTGTTATTCCTCCCATTCCGAATACTGGGATGCTGACATTTTTACAAACTTCGTGAACCATTCTTAGTGCTATTGGTTTTATTGCTGGACCTGATAAACCTGCATATACATTTTCAAATACTGGTTTTCTATTTTTTATATCTATTGCAAGAGCTTTGAATGTATTTACTAAAGATACACCGTCTGCTCCTTCTTCTTCACAAACTTTTGCCATTTCTACGATATCTTCTGCATTTGGTGAAAGTTTTATTACTAGTGGCTTTTTACAAACTGCCCTAACTTCTCTTACTACCTCTCTAGCAACTTCACTTTTTATTCCAAATGCCATTCCACCTGCTTTAACATTTGGACAAGATATATTTAGTTCTATTATGTCGATATCTTTATCGTTTAAAAGTTCAACACCTTTTATGTAGTCTTCTAAACATCCACCCCCGACATTTGCAATTCTGACTAAATCTAATTTTTCAAAGAATGGAAGTTCTTTTTCTATAAAACCTTCAACTCCTGGATTTTCAAGACCTACACTATTTATCATTCCTGATGGTGTTTCCCAAACCCTTATTCCATTGTTTCCTGGTTTTGCATTTAATGTAAGTCCTTTTCCACTTACTCCACCCAATTGTGATATATCATAAACTTCGTTGTACTCTCTTCCAAATCCAAAGGTACCAGATGCCATTATTATTGGATTTTTAAAAGTTAAATTTTTAAATTTTACACTTAAATCAGCCATTAAAAAATCACATCCTCTCCCCAGAATACTGGACCGTCTTTACAAGTTTTTTTGTTTCCGCCTTGAGTTTTACAAGTACATACTAAACATGCACCCATACCACAAGCCATTCTATTTTCAAGAGATACCATTACTCTTGTATTTGTCCCCTTTTCAGCATTTGTTTTTTCAACTTTATCCATTAATGCCTTCATCATTGGTGTTGGACCACAAGTTAATATGTAGTCATATTCTTCTGTATTTATTATGTCTGTAACAAAAGTGCTTCCCACAGCAGTCTTAACATTGTTACATACTTCTTCATATTTATCTATTAAAATAGGTTCATTTCTAAAACCTAAATATGAATCGCTATTTGGTATATTTTTTGCAACTAAGTATAGAGGTGCTACTCCTATTCCCCCTCCGACTAATGCAACTTTACCTTCCACCTTTTGATATCCGTTACCATAAGGTCCTTCTAATTTTATGTTGTCGCCAGGTGTTAATCTGCTAAAGATTTTTGTTCCTTCGCCAACTACTTTATATAAAAAAGTTATACTGTTTTCATCTATATCATGAATACTGATAGGTCTTGATAAGGTTGGATAAGTATCCCATGCTCTAAGCATATAAAATTGACCCATTCTTCCTTTGAATTCTCCCTGTACCTTCATTTGGTACATGTCTTCTCCTATGTATGTGTTTTCTATTATTTTGTACATTATTTTACTCCTCTACATCTACCCCTAATAGTTTCATTATTAAAGCCATTCTTACATACATTCCAAACTTAGCTTGTTGGAAATATACTGCTCTTTTGTCGTTGTCTACTTCTGTTGCGATTTCATTTACTCTTGGTAGTGGGTGCATTACTAACATATTTTCTGGTGCTTTACTCATTTTGTCTGCATCTAATCTGTAGCAGTCTTTTAATAATTCATATTCTTCCAAATCTGCAAATCTTTCTTTTTGGATTCTTGTCATATATAAAAGATCTAAACTTGGAATTGCATTATCTAAACTTGCAGTTTCATAATAAACATGATCTTTAAGATATTGTTTTACATATCCAGGCATTCTTAATTGTTCTGGAGCTATAAATACGAATTTACTGTCATTGTATCTGTTCATTGCTTTTACAAGTGAATGTACAGTTCTTCCGTATTTTAAATCCCCACATAATCCTATTACGTGGTTATCTAATCTTCCTGTTAATGTTTTTATTGTTAGTAAATCTGTTAGTGTTTGAGTTGGATGTTGATTTCCACCATCTCCTGCGTTGATAAAAGGTACTTCTGTATATTTTACAGCTTCGTCTGCTGAGCCTGCTATTGGATGTCTCATCGCGATTATATCAACGTATCCAGATACTGTTCTTATTGTATCAGCTAATGATTCTCCTTTAGATACTGATGATGAACCAGGTTCTGAGAATCCGACAACATTTCCGCCTAATCTCTTCATAGCTGATTCAAAACTAAGTCTAGTTCTAGTTGATGGTTCGTAAAATAATGTAGCTAATAATTTTCCCTTACAAACTTCAGAATATTTGTCAGGATTAGCCATGATTTGTTGAGCCAAATCTAAAATTTCATCTATTTCTTTAATTGAAAAGTCTTCTGGTTGGACCAAATTTCTTGATTTTAACATTTTTATCCTCCTTTTTTAGCCTCACCGGACTAAAATTAAAAGTTATTTGTATTCTGTTAGTAGGTTATCATTTTTATATTTTTATGTCAATAGATTGCCATAAATTATCAATTAAATAAGTCATTATTTCCAAAAGTTGATATAAAATTTTATTATTTCGTACCTTTTTAATAATACCTATTTAACAAACTATAAATAACTTTACCGTAGTTATTTCTTTTTATTTTAGTTTGATTGATTACTACTTATATTATATGATATAATTTAATTGCTAACTAGTAGAAATACTAAAAGGCTATATATTTTCTCGTTTCTGAACAAAAATGAGCTGATATATAGCCTTTTTTTTATAACATATATAAAATTATACTCATTTTTGATTATGATTTCTTTTATATGTTTCAAAGAAATATTTATTTAATAAGGGGGTCGTTAAATGGAAAAAACAAATCAAAACCAAATGGGGACTAAACCAATTGCTTCTTTAATTTTTACTATGGGATGTCCACCTATAGTCTCTATGTTTGTGCAATCTATGTATAACATAGTAGATAGCATTTTTGTCGCAAAACTCGGTGAAAATGCACTAACTGCAGTATCGCTTGCCGCTCCAATCCAATATATATTATTAGCTGTTTCTGTCGGTGTAGGTGTTGGGATTAATTCTTATATCTCTAGAAATTTAGGGGCTGATAATATTGATGAGGCAAATAATACTGTTACCCACTCTATGATTTTAGCTCTTTCACATTCTGTTTTATTTATCATCTTGGGGCTATTATTTATCAAGCCATTTTTCAGAATTTATGCTAACAATGATGCAATTTTTTCCGATGGATGTAGTTACACTTATATAGTAGTGTTGCTTTCATTCTCTTTATTTTTTCAACTTACTTTTGAAAAAGTTTTTCAAGCAACAGGAAAAATGTTGCTACCAACTATTTCACAAATAATTGGGGCTATCTTAAATATAATTCTAGATCCAATATTTATATTTGGCTGGTTTGGAATGCCGAAACTTGGTGTTACTGGAGCCGCAATAGCCACTGTAATTGGTCAAATAGTATCATTCCTTATACTACTTATATTTTTCATCAGAAACGATAGCGTATTAAAAATCGATTTAAAACTGTTTAAATTCGATTGGAACATTATCAAGCAGATATATGCAGTTGGAATTCCATCGGCACTTATGATTTCAATTTCTTCTATTCTTACAATTGCACTTAATTCTGTTTTAGTAAAATTCTCGAATACTGCCGTTTCGATTTACGGTATTTATTACAGACTTCAAACATTTATCACTATGCCTGTAAATGGGTTAGTTCAAGGTATTAGACCTATTATTGGATTTAATTATGGAGCCAAAGATAGGGGTAGAATTATTGAAACATTGAAGATAAGTCTTATTGTTTCTGTTGTGCTTATGTTAATTGGTTTATTATTGTTTATGTTTATACCAAGACAATTACTTTCAATGTTTAGTGCATCAGAAAATATGATGAGTCTTGGAGTTGTAACACTTCGTATAATGAGCCTTGGTTTCTTATTTTCTGCGATTTCGTTTATTATATCTGCGATGTATGAATCAATTGGAAAAGGAACTTACAGCTTGGCAATTTCTCTTGTAAGACAATGTATAATAATTATCCCAGTTTCTATGTTCTTTTATAAAGCAATTGGGCTTACTGGAATTTGGATTACCTTCCCTGTATCTGAAATTGCGGCTGCACTTGTTTGTTTGTGGATGTTTATTAGAACTTGTAAAAATGATGAGGTATTTATTAAAAATAATGATTAGTTATTATTTTTGATATCTATTAATATAAAAAACCTTAAATCTGCATAAAAAAAGAAATGCCATTAAATATGACATTTCTTTTTTAAGTTATATAATTAATTATTTTTTATAATTAATTAGTATTTATTAATTCATATAATTTCTCTATTGAAACGGGATCTACTACAAGAATACTAGTTCCTAAAGTCTCTATTGTTTTGCCATTAGATTTTCCTATTATTGATGGTTTTATTATTGAATTTGATACTGACTTATCAAGTGTCAAAGTAAAATCTATATCTCTTTCCTCATTTGGGCATAAATTTACACTATCAAAATCTATAGACAGTTTATCCGAAGAATTTAAATTAATTTTTTCTAGCAATATATCATTGTTAGAATTATTTTTTACTGTATAACTTAGTGAATAAGTATTATCTTCGTTTATAGCTTCTACTAAAGAGATTCCACCCACAATTTCTATATCATCACTTACTGAATTTTCATCATATACTGTCACAGAATAATTTCCTAAATTAGCAGAGTAAGTATCTGATTCAGTATTTATAACTGCCTCTATATCGTCTAATTTAAATCGTCCTGTAGTGTTAAATAACATATTAAACTGTAATGTATAACTTGTGAATTCAGGGAATTCTTGCTTATTATTTAACTCTATATTGTATATTTCACCATCATCAAAATTCTGTATACTTATAGATGTATCATCATCAATTTTATGATTAAAATCATAAATAGGAACCTGAATAATAATATCTTCATTTTTTAAAACAGAAATATCATTATCCCATTTCCCATAAAGATAGATATTATAATTATTCTCATCCCCATTATAATCTAACTTCTTGCATCCAGTTATTAATCCAGGTAATAATAAAACTGAAATTATTGTTAAAAATATTTTATAACTCTTTTTCATATATAAAACCTAAATTAATTTACACTCCATTTATATTCAAAATGACTAAACTTATTTCCATATGCAATTGCGTTTTGAGTGTCCATAAATTTATCATTAACCATAAAATATCTTTGTTGATTTAGTTTAGTTCTGTTATAAACATTTCTATATTTTATAGTGTATGTTTTATTCTTTTTTGGAGCACTTATTGAATATGAAGTCGTTCTATTAAAAGTTTCTGTTGTTGAATACCCTAGTGTTAAATCAAGTTTAGAATGACTTAATTTTATATTTCCTGTTAAAGTATTGCTTACAGTATAACCTTTTGTTAAGGATATTTTAACTCCTTTTCCTCCTTTTCCTTACAAAATATATATTTTATGTAATAAAATTGTTTATTTGTAAAATATTACATATTTTTATATCTGTACAAACAACTTTGTCCATTTTATAAATGTCTTTTCCGTTTTCAGAAAAGCACTTTGAAGGACAATTTTTCATACATTTTTTACAATGAAGACAAAGATTTTTCTCCAAAATTTCGTCTTCTGGAATATCAAGATCTGTGATAATTGACACAAGTCTTATCCTTGGGTCAAACTCTTTTGAAAGTAAGTTGTGGCTATCTCCTATAGTTCCAATACCAGCATAATATCCAGCAATAACATGTGAAAATGCTGCATTTGGATTTTTAACCAAAACACTTATGTTAAAGTAACAATCTCTAGGAAAATATAATGCTCTACCAATTTTATTCATTACTACATATGCACAAGCTAAAGTAGCATGTCCACATAAGTTTTATTAAACTTATTTAAACCAAGAAGAACTAAAAATTTCTTTCATCATATCAAACTTTTCTCTACCTATAGATTTGATTATTTCTTCTTCTATATTTCTTTTTATATGTAAAGTTTCATCCATAAAGTATCTCCCTTTATTGGTAAGACAAAGGAATTTATCTCTTGAATTATCTTGATGCTCCTCTATTATAATTAAAGTGAGGTAGTTTTATGTTAAAAAATAAAAAAGAACATTTTATATTTATTTTAATGATATGTACAACTATGGTTTATATCATGAGTTGTTATAACGTAGCACTTATAGAAGGATTTTCAGCAAATATATTTTTACATTCTATATTAGGATTCCCTGCTGCATTCGTATTCGCATTAATAGGAGATATCTTAGTAGTTGGTAAAATAGTTGGACGTATCGCCCCTAAATTTATAAAAGAAGGCGACAGTATGGCTAAAGTAGGAATAGTTATGTCATTCTTCACATGTTGTGGAATGGTTCTTTGGATGTCTGCATTCGGAGTTGTTACAAACCTTGGATTTGGACCACACTTCTTTGCAGCTTATGGATTAGGTATTGTGAGAAATGTTATAGTTGCAATGCCACTAAACTTATTAATAGTTTCTCCATTAATAAGGGCTATATTCTTCAAAATGTTCCCACCAACAGTTGAAAATATGGAAACTGAAACTTTAGAAGCAGAAATTTCATAGAAATTTATATAATTAAAATTTTTTAATAAATTAAAAATGGCTGTCGTACTATCTCTTAGTATGACAGCCTCTTTTAGATTATTTTAAATTATTTATCTCATCAATTGATAACCCTGTTTTTAGAGCTATAGTTTCTATATCCAATACATCTAGTAATGCTTTTGCTATTTCTTTCTTACCTTGCTGTATTCCTTTTCTTTCGGCTTCATTTAATGCACTAATTTTATCTCTTAATGTTTTAGCTCTCATTTCATATATTTCACGTTGGGTGTCATCATTACTCATTCGTATTAATTCATCTTTTGCTTGACGTATTTCTTCTATATTCATTTCTAAACTTCTAACTGTTTCACTCTCAGGATCTTTTAAAAATTCTATCCAATTTACTAACATATCTTTTTCATCTGCACCATCATCTAGCTTTGGTATTTCTATAAAATGAATTTCGGCTACATTTGTTAATTCTTCATTGCTGTATATTTCTTTTAATCTATATCCACTATGGAATTTTCTTGTTTTTAAATATTTAAAGTTAAGAATATTTATACATATCGTTCTCTTCAAAACACTATAGTCTTGACCCTCACCTAACTGTTCTGAATATAATTTTGACCAATAGTATAAGCTTCTTTTTATCATATTATATTCATTTTTTAATTGTATCTCTATATTTATAATTTCATCATTACTTGTTTTTGCCTTTACATCTAATCTTGAAAATTTATCTTCTACGTAATCTTTATTTATATCTGTATTTTTTATCTCTACAGATGTTATTAAATCTTTCGGTTTTAGCGTTGCATTTAAAAATGAAATTAATATTTTTGGATTTTTTTCGCTACCAAATATATTTTTAAAAACAAAATCCATCTTTGGATCTAATAATCCTTTCATCTTATCACGCCCTTTCTCTAAATATATTAAAATTATATCATAATATATTATTTGTTATACTTTTTATAAATGAACTTTTGAGCTTTCTATAAGTTTAATCAAATATTATTAATAAAAAAACTCTCTACATCACATATCAAATTATGATATAAAGAGTTTTTTAATCTATCTATAATTTTTTATATTGTCTTTTTAATATCATGAAGATGACAAAGAAAATTAAAGTCGTATATATACTTATAATTTTAACTGTATCCACAATTTTTGTACTGACTGTGTCTTTTAATTTTAATCTATAGTATAAAACTTGACCTTTTCCATTTTTTTCTGTTTGACCAGATGTTTCAAAATTAGATGTTCCACCCTTTACTTGATATGTATATACAGGTTCTGAGAATATATTTTCATCATCATAAACATATAATCTATATACACAATTCCATTCATTAGACTTTAATAATTTATCTAATTCTGACTTATATTGATCGGTACTATTTACATCTCTTGAACTAACAAATTTATTGAAAGTTTCTTCAAATCTCTTACTTTCATCTATCCATTTATTATGTTGTGTTTTTTGTTCTATACCCATATTTGATAATACAAATGATATAACGAATATAACTGCTGATAATAAAGTTATTATTTTAGTAAATTTTATTGATTTAGTTATCATTTTATTTCTCCCCTCTAATTTTTTGTTATTCTCCTTAACATTTTCACATAGTATCTTTAACACATCGTTATCTATGTCAAATTTATTTATAGCCATATCATATGCTTCTTCTTTGCTATGTCCTTGACTTATAAATTCATGTGCCATATCAAGCAGATGACATTTTAGTTCTTCCTTTAATTCAATTACTCCTGCACTCTTATCGTTATTAAATAAATTGCACAAATATTTATCTATTTTATCCATTTTTTAAATTTCCTCCCCTAAAAATGAACCCATTACTTCTTTAATAAAAAACCATTCTTTCTTTTTAGTTTGATAAGTTTCTTTTCCTAAATCAGTCATTTTATAATATTTTCTTCTGCCTCCAGCACTTTCTTCCTGTGACCAATAAGATTCTATAAATCCTTTTGATTCCATACGTTTAAGTGCTAAATACATTGTCCCTTCTTTTAATTCAAACATATTATTACACTTAACTTTTACTGTTTTTGCAATCTCATATCCATAACAATCTTTTTCATTTAAGATTGATAAAATTATTGTGTCAATGTGACCTTTTAAAGCTTCTTTATTTAGTTCCATCATTTCACCCCCTCTTTATATAACTTTAATACTCTATAATGCAAGGTACTGTTGTATATATAGTATTACATGTTACTCTATAATGCAAGGTAATTTTTAAAATATTTATATTAAAACAGTAAAAAAGATAGAAATCATAAAAATTCCTATCTTCTTTATCATTATAAATATTTATATTTTTTAATCTATAAACCAATAACTTTTACTTTTAATAATCTAGCCATTCTTCAGGATTCTCCATCTGATATTGTAAATCCTTCAAAAATTAAGACTTGTACTAATCTACACAAGTCTTTATAATAGATAAAGTCGGCTACCCCAAATGCTATATTTTTATGCTGACTAAGCCGTGTTTATTACAAAGCACGTAGATAGTTCCATGTCCACACCTTTTAAAACGTGTGAATGCATTTTGCTCTGGATATAGTTTGTTAATCATCAACTTATCTCCAATTACATAGGCAATAAAAGTTATAAAATGAGATTTTGTCATTGGATGATCCACAGATATGAAAATATCATCTTCGATATATTCAACTTTTATATCATTTCTAGTTAAATTTCTGTTATTATCCACAGATTTCTCGCTATTTTTATCATTTTTCAATTCTTCAGACTTTAATTCAGTTAATTTTTGTCCACAACAATTAAGAATTACATTATTTGTGCTAGCGATAATATTTCCACATTTTCCACAGAAATAAAACTTCGTTCTCTTCATATTTGCCATGTCATTGTCGTTTATATTAACATCATAAATAGGATAAATCTTTTTTGAGGTGTTCTCAACCTACGTAACGTAGAGTTTTTGCATAAAAAAAAAGGAGATGAAACACCACCATGTTTCATCTCCTTATTTATCTATTTATTCTAGGCTTAAAATTATTCTTTAAATCTTAATCTTAGTACCATCCTCTACGTTTCATAGCATCTGCTACTCTCTTGATTGAAGACATGTAAGCTGCAGTTCTCATATCAACGTTATATTCTTCTTTTATTGCCCATATAGCGTCGAATGCTTTTTTCATTGCTTTTTCTTGTTTAGCTTGAACTTCTTCAAATGACCAAGAGTCTCTTTGTAAGTTTTGTACCCATTCATAGTAAGAAACTGTAACACCACCACTGTTAGCTAATATATCTGGAACTAAAGTTATTCCTTTTTGAGCGAATATTTCGTCAGCACCAGGAGTAGTAGGTCCGTTTGCACCTTCACAAACTACTTTAGCTTGAACATCGTTAGCATTTTCAGCAGTTAATTGATTTTCAAGAGCACAAGGCATTAATAAATCAACATCAGCAGTTAAAACATTTTGATCAGTTGCTTCAGCACCTGGGAATCCTTTTATACCTCTGTTAGGAGTTGTTGGTATGTAAGCCATTAAAGCTTTCATATCTATTCCATCAGGATTAGTTATAGTACCAGTATGGTCACCAACTATAACTACTTTAGCACCAAATTCTTCTATATACATACCTGCGTAACTACCAACGTTACCACAACCTTGTAATGCAACTTTAGCACCTTTTATATCTATACCAACTTTAGCTAAAGCTTCTCTAGCCATCATTGCTACACCGTATCCAGTAGCTTCTGTTCTAGCTAAAGAACCATAGAAATCAACAGGTTTACCAGTATAAGTACCAGGAGCAAATTCACCAGTTACTTTTGCATGTTCGTCAACCATCCAAGACATTATTTCACCATTAGTATTTACGTCTGGAGCAGGAACGTCTACTTTTTCTCCTACGAATGGAGCAAGTGCTGCAGCGAATCCTCTAGATATTCTTTCTAATTCACCTTTAGAATAGTCGTTAGGATCGATGGCCATACCACCTTTACCTCCACCATATGGTATACCAGTTACACCACATTTGAAAGTCATCCAAGTAGATAATGCTTTAACTTCGTCTATAGTTACGTTTGGATGGAATCTTAAACCACCTTTAAATGGTCCACAAGCGTTGTTGTGTTGAGATCTGTATCCAGTGAAAGTTTTTATAGTACCATCATCCATTTTTACTGGGAAGTTAAATTCCATAACTCTCATAGGATTTTTTAGTATTTCGTAAACTGCTGGATCAGTTCCTAATTTATCGCAAGCATGTTTAACTTGTAATTGTGCGATTTCAAATACATTTAAAGTTTTTTCTGCCATTTTATAAGCCCCCCTAAATTTTTACATGAATTTTTAAAATTTGTATTCCCCCAGATGCCATAGTATAAATTGTCATTTATTACCATTCATCATAATTAGATTATATCATATTTTTTTTTTATGTGTAATTGAATTTTTATTCAACTGATTATTAATTTTATATTTTAATTTTTTTATATGTTGCATTTTTACACCACTTATGAAAAACGTTTTCTAGTCGATTTTGTTGATATTCCATAATATTTACTCATTCATTCTGAAAACCTTTTCACAAACCATTCTTTAGAGAGAATTTTTAAAATTTTTAATTAATTAAAGTTTGACTTTATTTGACTGTTTATTGTCGTTTTATGTCGATAAAATGCATTGCTTTTTAAAGTTTCTGATATTATTTTCAAAATTTCTATAGATTATTTTTTACATTTATATAACTTATTTACTTATATTTATATATTTCGATATATAATATTAAAATTTTTAAATCATTATTTTGTAATTTATTATTATTTTAGTCAATCCATATTTTTTATAACTTTATTAATACACAGAAAAAAGCCCTATGTAAAACTTTTTACATAGGGCTTGGTTGAGATATTTTTAAATATAATATTGGTCTAAAATTATGCAACGTTTTTGAATCCCATTTCTCTAACAACTGCGTCATGTTCTCTGTAAGTTCTTAAGAATGGTATTCTTAATTCTTTACTTAATACTGCTACTACTATAGTTGGTGCTAATGCTGCTACTAAGTAACCAGCTGTTTGTCCTATTGATAAACCAAATCCAAAACTGCTTGTCATAAATCCATATGCTATTACGAATGCGAATAATGAATCTCTTACTACTAAACTGATTTGCATTCTTCTTTCAACTTGTTCTTCTGTAGCTTTGTTCATTGATACATATTCTTCTACTATATATCTTACTACTGCGCTACATAAACTAAACATTCCTGCTGTGCTTACTGCAATTACTAAATCAATAACTGATGATTGAGTTGGAACGCTAAATAATAAAAATAAAAAAGCAATTACGAATGATACCATTAAATCTCTAAACATTTTGTTCATATCCACTTACCTCCTAAAAACTTTTTAAATACTGTTATTTAATTTGATTTTGTTTTATTTGTTTTCTTACCTTTTTCTTAATTACATTATATTCCGTGAGACCTACTAATTCTATAAGTATCTTAACCCAAAATATCACAATATTAACATTATCCAGCTTATTTTATATTTTTATATTATTTTTTGTCTTGATCTAACCATAATCACCAAACCATTGGAATTTACAAGTTGTATCTTTATTTTTCAGAAAAATTCAAATCTTTTTAAAAGATTTATATTTCATTCATTTCCTTTAAATATATAATTATATTCATACAAAATATAAGAATGTTGATTAAAAGTATCAGTATATTAACCTACCCTATCTATTTTTATTTATATATTTTTTTACATTATAAAAACCCATGCAATTTTACATTTTGCATGGGCTTTTCCGGTTTAATTTTATAAACATATTATTGATCCTATCTACCTATATTATTCCTTCTGTTGTAATTCTTCTTTCGCTTGCTTTTGTTCTGACATCATTTCTCTGGCAACTTCTATTACAGCTCTAAACATCGCAATCAATAAAGCAAATGTGCAACCTGCTCCAAGTGATGCTATCACACCTTCAATTGGAGTTGTTCCGCCTGCCATCATTAAATAAGCGAAAAAGATTGCAAATAATATGACTACGTCTCTATAAAATTTAAACATACACAAGACCTCCTAAAATATTTAATTATATTTTTCTGTGCTTTTGTTTAGCTAGTCTTCTCCATCTGTTACTATAATTATATGTTTTTAATTTTATTATTTTCATAGTGTTCTTTATCCAAAATATAATAATCTTAATTATATATAACTTTTTGTTAACATTGCAATTATACAATAGTAGTTATCCAAAATAATTTTTAACGTTGAAATTTAAACATTACCTATACTTAATTTTTTCTTTATAAATATATATTTCAAAAAATTATTTATTATAAATATAATTATCTTGATATACCCTAACCTATTTTTTGCACATTTTTTACATAATTCAAACAAAAGCTGCTAAAGTTATTTTGAACAAAAAAATCCTGTGTAAATTATCACACAGGTAATTAAGTCATATATATTTAAATATTATATTAAGGATTTTTTCTATGTCTATATATTTAAACTAGTGGTTTTACTAGCTCATAGGCTACGCTAATTCTTCTAACTCAACTTTCGCTTCTTGTCTATTTGATGGCATTCTTAGTTCTTTACTTATTGCACAAACAACTAATGCTGGTGCTAATGATGCAATCATAAATGGTATTGCTTTTATAAAAGTAAGTCCTATTTCTCCAAATGAAACTGTCATTGATCCGTAACATAATAAAAATGCTACTATGCTATCTCTTAGAACTAACCTACTTTGTCTTATAATTTCTACTTCTTTAGGCGTAAGATTTATTTTTAGATTTAAATCTTCTTCATTTAAATTTCTAATCATTGATATTAATAAACTAAATATTGCTGCAGACCCCAACGAGATTATTAAACCTTCAACTGCAGAAACATTCGTTATTTTACTAAATGTCATGTATAAAAAACATAATACAAATAATAACACAAAATCTCTAATTATCTTTTTCATTAATACTCCTCCTAATATTAAAATATCCATTCATATAAATTTTTCTTTACGCTTGATACATTCATTATATTCAGTATAAAATTTATTTTCTATAAGTATATTAACAAAAAAATATAATAATATTAACATAATTTTTAAAATTTTCTTAGGAAAATATTTTCTAATTGAAAATTTTTTTATAATTAAAAAATTTAATTCATTATTTCTTATGCCTTAAATTTTTTATTTTATATTTTTAAAAAATGTATAGAAATCTATTTTGTTTGATTTACGTTTTCCTTGTAATTTCAATGTTTTTTAATTTTTTATTATTTAAAATGAAAATACTTTTATGAAAGCGTTTCGTTTAAGTTTTTATATTTTTAACTTTAATAAATGTCATTTATTACCATTTGTTTTATAGCAAAACTTATACAAATAATTTTCCTAATTTTTAAAAATAACAGTATGTTAACATTTTCACTAAAACACTACTTATACTAAAATATATATATATCATCATTAATTTTTATAAATTTATTCTATTTGACAGTCCTAGTCCTTAACCCTACAATATATGTGGTAATATATGGTTTTTTAATTTCAAATAAAATAGAAATGGGGATTCGGTTATGATAAATGTTAAATTTTCAAAGAAAGATGAGATTATCTTTTTAATCAGTGTATCCTTCTTTTGGTTTGCACAATATGTCTATATTCCATATCAGACAATTTATCTTACATCAATCAATGTCACAACTTCATTTATCGGTATAATCGTCGGCGCATATGGAATTTCACAAATGTTGCTTAGACTTCCGGTCGGACTTAGTGCCGATATAGTCAGAAAGCACAAGTATTTTATAATGATAGGCGGTCTGTCTTCTGGGGTTGCATCGCTTTTTAGAATAATACTTCCAAATGGGTTCGGATTTTTAGTTGCTAATTTATTTTCTGGATTAGCTTCTGCAATGTGGATTTCATTTATGGTATTTTATACTGGCCATTTTTCAAAAGAAGAACAACAATCTGCAACTGCCAGAGTTGTAATGTTTAACAACATCGGAATGCTTATGGGATTTGTTGCAAGTACACTTTTATATAACACAATCACAATGATGGGAATTTGTATATTGAGCGTTGTCGGTGGGCTTATGACTTTCTTATTATCATTTAATATAAAAGAAGAAAAGCCACAAAAAGGCGAACATGATATAAGCGATTTGATTTCGATTTGTGCTAATAAAAGACTCCTTTTATTTTCATTCATAGCGCTTATTCAACAAGGGGTTCAGCTTACAACATCTATGTCGTTTACAAATCAAGTTTTGGGCAACCTAGGTGCGTCGAATACTTTGATAGGAATTTCATCAATTATTTATATGATATCATCAGTAGTCTTTTCGGCACTTTCTTCAAATAATGTATTCAAAGGCGGTCCGAAAAAATTAATTCCAACAGTTTTAGTAATCATCGCAATATATTGCGTATTAGTTCCGAGCGTAAAAAGCATACCGATTATAATGATGCTACAAATACTTCCTGGGACTTCGAGTGGGATTTTATTTTCATGCGCAACTTCCGAAGCCATGAAAGAAGTTAAGCCATTCCAAAAATCAACTGCTATGGGATTTTTCCAAGCATTTTATGCAATTGGTATGACTGCATTTCCTATGATGACAGGAAACTTGGCATCTAGATTTAATATGTCTGCTGGATTTTTCGCATTAGCTGCTATTGCTATTTTAGGGTGTGCAATTGCTATTTGTTTTTATAAATTTGAAGGTAGATCTAAGCAGGTTGATAAGGCAATTTAGGGATATAAAATTTTTAATTTTAGATATTTATTATGAAAATTTTTTAAAATAGGATTATGATTTCCTATATATCATAAAAAGGAAAAAAGCTTGTAGGAACTTTCTACAAGCTTTTTGTTGGATGTTTTATTTAAATTTTTGAGAGAGCGTTAGTTTTATATATATATTACTTTCCATTTACATTTTATATAATAGCACATATGTTCGATTAACACAATAGATTTTTCGAATGTATGTTCGATTATTTTTTTTAAAAAACTGCTGTGAAATAAATTAAAATTTTATTCTACAGCAGTTTTCTTTATATTTATATAGTTTTATCTAGCTATTTTTCTAATAAGCTTTTCATTTTCGGAATTGGACAATCTTCAAGATATTTTTTTGAATCCTCACCAATACTAACTCCTTTATCAATCAAGTATTTCGCTATTTCATAATCGCCTCCTTCAATCATTTTATATAATAGATTTTGGCATTCTTCCTCATTTATTGATTCTATGTCGAAGTTTTCTAATAATAATTTCATCAATTCCGAATTGCCCACATTTTCTGCATTATAAATTATATGTAAATTAACCTCTGCACCATGCTCAATCAACATTTTCGATGTTTTTTCAAGATCATTATAAACTGCCAAACACAAAATTGTTTCATTAGGATTGTCGATATATGTGTTTATATCAGACATTTTGCTTACTAGATATTCAATTCCCTCAATATATTCATCATTCGAACACTGCATACCGTAACTTATAATTGTATAAATATCACTGTCCGACAAGTCAGTATATTTATAAATCATTTTTAGAGTATCCAAATCACCACTAAGTGCAGCATATCCTATTGCATCGCTAAATTCCGTAGACTTTTCTTTATATTCCATTCCATTTTCCAATAGATATTTGGCTATATCTTTCTTTGCATATGTTATAGCAACAGTCAATAAATCCTGATTTTGTGAATTTTTAATTTTTAATTGGGTTTCGTCCAGCTTCTTTATATAATTCAAATTTCCAAGATAAACATTATAGAAAACTTCCTGATTTTCATTTAAATCCTCTCTCTTAACTTCACCAATACTTATCAACCAATCCAACGCCACATATTCATAATCCATAACGCCTTCTCCATCTGATGCTACAATATGTCTCTTCGTATTGTTCGATATTTTCACGCCATCATTATAAAGCAATTTGGCCATTTTTAGCATTTCCTTATCGCTCACATATCCATCACCCATATATGTTATCGCATAATCTATACAATTGTCCCCGCTAGCATCTAGCGCATTTTTATCTACATTTCTATCTATCAATTCCTCACAAACGTCATACATTCTATTAGTAACCGCACACATAAGCGTAGTCATTCCGTTCTCATCAACATAATCAACATCCGCACCATTTTTGAGAAGCAACATCGCCATTTTTTCGTTGGAATTAGATATACTTACCATCAATGGATTTTCCTCTTCCGAAATATACTCATAATTAGCAAACTTGTTCACATCAGCCCCATTTAAAAGTGCCCACTTCGCCATTTCATAATTATCTTTTGTTACAGCTGCCGAAAAAAGCTGCTGAACAGTCGCACTTGTGTCAAAATTTTCTTCACTCGACCCGCTTACACTATCACTTATGCTCATCTGCATCGTCTCTTCTTTTGAACATCCGATGCAGGTTAGCGTGGTTAGTATTGTGAATAGTAGTAGTATTTTTTTCAATGTTATACCTCCTTGTTTTTGATTTTGTTGTATGGTTTTATTTTACAATATTTTTGTGGGGAGTGGTTTTAAATATTAAAAGCCAACAAGAAATTTGCTGTGTTCTTGTTGGCTTTTTAAATTTTTTTTATATTTTTATGCAAATATACTATGCTCTTCCATTATCTCTTTTAACTCTTCAACAGTTAAAATTTTATCTCTTCTTCTATGAATCATTCTATGACAATTAGAACATAGACAAACTAAGTCTTCTTCTGGATTTATCTCTACTTCATCTTCTAAACTATAAAGTGGTTTCGTATGATGAACTTCTATAAAGTCTTTGCCTAACTCTCCATAAGCTTCTTCAAAATCAAAATCACACACCATACATCTTGTACCATGTATTTTTATAGCTTTTTCTCTGTTTTTATAACTTCGCTCATACTTTGTTGTATAAATCTTTTTTTGCTTTCCTTCCACTTCATTTTCAGTTTCAATTGTCTCAAGTGGGTTTATACTTTCATCATTTAACAAATCTAATCCTATAAATTCTACTTCATATGTATTACCAAATATTTTTGTGAATTTTATTGATGGATATCCATTTTCTTTTTGTAATCTTTTTCTATAGCTTTTTAATACCTTATCAAATTCTTTTTTTAAATCTCCATTCCAACGCATACGTATTCTTGGAGATTCAAAATTCTGTATTTCTATATGCGCTTCAAATTTTTTATCCTGGTATATTAAAGTAAGTAGTATTTTATCTCCATTTTTTATATCTTTAGAATCAAAAAACCATCTTATTTCCTTTGGTACTCCTGAACAATTGTGTTCAAAAAATGATTTGTCACAGTTTTTTATTGCTGTTATGTCGTCTATTATCTCCCATGAAAAAAATTTTCCTGTTTCCCCCATTTATATCTCCTTGCTTAAATTATTTTAATTACTAGTAACTATATATACCTATTATATAACCAAATATTTGTTCATACATTATTATATGTTGAAATTCATACCCATATATGGTAAAAATAGTTAAGTATAATAATTTATAACTAATAAACTTTAATATGAATATGGGGGAATTTATTATGGCAAGCTTAGCAAATAAACACGGTGGTGGAAGTAAAACTAATATAAACGGATTACACTTTGAACAAACTACATCATTAAATGATGCATTAATAAACAAAGGGTATACTATTAAAAATGGTTATGATGTATATAAGGATAATAAAAAAATCGGAATTTCAGCTCCGAAACGTAATTTATACAAAAAGATTTTAGAACCAAGAGGTATTAATTTTGGAAGTATTATATCAAAGCAATTATTACCTGATGATGCATTTTATAATCTAAATGACAATACAATATATATATTGGAGAAGAAATTTCAAAATAGTCATGGTTCTGTTGATGAAAAATTACAAACTTGCGGATTTAAGAAATGGGAATATGAAAAATTATTTTCACCAATCAATATAAAAGTAGAATATATCTATATATTAAATGACTGGTTTAAGCAATCTAAATATCACGATACTTTAGATTATATAAATTTACAAAATTGTCATTATTATTTTAATGAGATACCTTTAGACTTTTTAAATTTATAAAAATAAAAAACAAAAGAACTACTATTTAATGTAATACTAGTTCTTTTGTTTTTAATAATTATTAATAATTTGTAACCAATATCTCGCTAACTTTTCCTCTTCCATTTCCTTTAGAATTTATCATTCTACTTGCATATACTCTATCAATATTAAAGCTAGAGTATAAATCATCAAAGAAGTCATCATTTTCATCAAAGTTCTTAGGATCAGAATTACTAAGCATTAAGTAAGCCCCTTTATCACTTATTTGCTTAAAGAAGTTTGCTAGTTCAACTTGACTATCATCATTAAATCCGCCTTTATTATATGCAGTAAATCCACTTTCTGTTATAGGCCTATATGGTGGATCCATATAAACTAAAGTGTTTTGGGTAATATATTTATCCACATCCTTATAATTTCCACATAATATAGTTACTTTATCTTCACCAGCTTCATTTTTAAGATTTAATAGTTTACTTATATTTTTTAATTGCTCCTCATCAAACATTGATGGATTTTGATGTTTCCCCCATGGGACATTATATCCACCTTTTTTATTTTCTCTATATAATCCATTAAAACAAGTCTTATTTATAAAAATAAAATTGGCTGCCTGTTTTATCTTATTAGTATTTTCCCAATCATTAAATTCATCTCGTATTCTTAAATACATTTCTTTTTTTTCTTCTTCTGAGTAACTTAAATACTCTTCTCTCATACATAATAAATCTTTTATAAGTTCATCATAACTTTCTTTTATAACTCTATACACATTAATTAACTTATGGTTCACATCATTAATTATTATTTTATTAAATTTATAATTTGATGCTAAATATATAAAGAAAGCACCTGCTCCTACAAAGGGTTCTATATATGTATCAATTTCTTTATTTTCTATTATTTGTTGTGGCAGATTTTCTTCAAGTACTGGTAATAATTCAGTTTTTCCTCCTGCCCATTTTATAAAGGGCTTCATCTTAATTCCTTGCATAATGTCTTTCCTTTCATAGTCACTTATTTAAATATATAATTTATTTTTGACTTTCTATTACAACTAATACCCTTTATTTTTTAAATACTATAGTTTTATTTTATAACCTCTTCTAGTACACCATCCCCTATCATATCTAGATTAAAAATATAATCATTATGTTCAAAGGTTTCTCTTAAAGCAGTTTTTGCTGTGTTCCATCCTTTTCCGTCTGTAAACCATATAAACCCTAAACCTTGAGTACTTAACATATCACTTAATTCTTTATATTCCCCAGCAGTTGCTTTTAATTTTGAACCTCCGACACTATAGTAATTAACCTCTACTAAATAACAATTATTTGGTGTATTTATTGCAAAATCAAATCTTCGATTAATTTTATCTAAATGTATTGTTCTTCCAAATTCAACTTTTATTTTAACTGCTGTAGCTTGTCTTATGTAGCTGTATCCATATTTATCACATAATTTTTTTATATATGTTTCACATATAGTTTCCATAGATTCACCTGTTCTACTTTTTCTTGCATGGGTATCCATTCCAACCTCAACACCTTTACAATAATCTAGTAAACTATTTACCTCTTTATTTACAAAGAATTTTTTGAGACCTGATTCATCAAAAAATTTTAATAAATCTTTTTCTTCATATTTAGTTAAAGCTACTTTACTTGTAAATAACGAATATTTATTTTTACTATTTAATGTTTCAAAATCTTCTATTATTGCAACATCTTTTAATTTATCTTTTCTTAAAGCTAACAGTAATAATAATGCTTCTTTAGTTTTATAATTATCATTTACTATTTGTAAAAATTTTTGTTCTATACTTATTTCATCTTCATTTATTAATTCATTTAATTGATTTAATTCTTTTTTATACTTTTCGGCATTTGATATGGATTTTTCAAAGTCTGTAAAATAATCCCATGTATATATGCTATCTTTTAAAGTATTTATTAAGTGTTCAAATATTTCATCTGGTGATGTTAATCCTAGTTTTTTATAATAGTTTATTTGTTTCATCTTACTCCCCCATTTTTTATTATATAAATCAATATATTACATAATAAATGAAAATTTAAAAATTGTAAAATAAAACAGTATCAAAAAATATTTTTATTAAATCTTATAAAATACAAATAGATATTCATGTTCTATTAAATATAAATTTCTCTTTTTACAAATATCCTTCCATCTATCAGTAAATCTACAATTATTCTGTTTCTTTATTATAATTTCTTTCAATATAAATCCTTGTTGTAAAAAAATATTCATTACATTAAAACCCAATGGTTGTATAAATCCATTTTTTCTTGTATCACCTATCAATATACAGCAATATTTTTTATGCTTTAAAACTCTATAACAACTCTTGGCTACCTCTTTCATTGATTTAAAATATTCATCAAATTCTAATAATGAGATGTCTTTTTCATTATCTTTACTGTATTTAATAATATTAGCATATGGCGGGTGGGTACAAATTAAATCTATACTATTATCCTTGATAATAGATAGGTTTCTTGCATCACATTTTCCAATAAAATATTTTTTATCTTCTTTGAATATTTTTATTTTTTCTTCACATAAATTAAGTGCATTATTATTTATATCTAGTGCTATGCATTTCCTATTTAATCTGCATGCTTCTATTAGAGTTGTACCCCCGCCTATAAATTGATCAAGTATTACATCACCTTCTTGTGAATATCTAATTATTAAATTTTTAGGTACATGTGGACTCCAATTGCCACGATATTTACCATCATGATTTAACCAATTACCCCTATCTGGGAAGTCCCAAATTGTTGTGTTTTCTATAGTTTCGATAATAATCACCTCTATTGAAGTATTATCTCTATTTAATCTTTTAATACAAATAGCACACATTTTAATAATTATGGGTTATTTGTATTACTATTTTATTTTAATTATTACTTATAGATTGTATTGATTGCCATAACATATCCCTTCCAGAATAATTCCAATATCTTATATCTTGTTCTATAAATAGCCACTTCAAAACTTTAAGTATCATATCTACTGAATATCCATCTGAAAAATATACCGATTCATATGAATATTCATCTATATCCTCACATAAATATACTTTTTTCATAAGTTCATATAATTGTTTATATTTTAATTCATCTTCACTATATTTATTTTCTAAATCTTTAATAATATCATCATGCTTTGGATTTGTACGTTTTCGTCCATCAATATTAAAATTTGTATCTTCTACATGTACAACAAAGTCAAATCCATTGTGTAAATTAGCTGGACGTCTTAAATAAACTCTTCTCCCATCATCAATAGTTTCCACAAAATATTTATATCTTGATGCATCATCTCCCTTTCCTTTTCCAGGTACTTCTTCTGAAAATTGGTTTACTACACGCATTCTCACTTCATTCCTTGTACTTGCATTACTAAAATAAGTTGTTATTTCATATTCAGCCATAATACTATACCCCCTTAATATATTTTTCTTATTATTCTATAATAAAATATTTTCAATCTAATATTAGTTTCTTAACACATTCTTCTTATTTATATTTTTAAAATAAAATATCTACATTGATTAAACCTATATATTCCTGTGAATAACATATAAAATAAACTAAAATCATACTTTGTTTTTCACATTTCATAATGTACAATTAAAGTAAGAAACTTAACAATCATATCAACTATTCAATTAAACCAACATAAAACTATTCTTAGTAAACATTCAACTTTATAAACTACAATAATCCCAACAACTAAAAAAACAATTTAAAACACAGGAGGATAAAACCATGAAATTTACTATTTTAGGTTTTTCACACCCCACTACCTACGACCTAGGCTTGGATATAAACGAGTAGGCCATTCTTAGATGGTATATCAATTTTAAGGAATCTGGATACATGAATAAAAAAGTAATCGACGGAAAAGAATTTTATTTAGTCATATATGAATATGTCTTAGAGGATTTGCCTATTTTATGTATGAAAAAAGATGCTGTTTATAGAAGGTTTAAAAAAATATGTGATAAAAAAATTTTTATGCTAATATCGGCTTCTCTATTGTTGGATATTGAAACTGATATTAGCATTTTTGCACCCCTGATATATATCTTAGTCCCCCTGCTTTGAAAAATTGTATCATTGATTTATATCTTAGGACCCATGCTTTATATCTTAGCCCTATAGATTTATATCTCTATCTCTCGGATTTAAATCTGAACCCCTCTTATCTAAATCTTATACTTACGGTTTTAAATCTGAACTTGTCGGTTTAAAGTCTCGAACAAATAATAAATCTATTAAATAAATCCATCACACACAGCTTTTAAATAAGTCTTCCACACAAATAAAAATGCTGTGTTTTTCTTTTTTGAAAGGCATATGTAATTTTTATTTTTCATGAAGATTAAAAGTTTAATTTAAATTATTTTAAGGTAATTTTAGCACCTTGACTGAAAAATCCATCGGCAGCTTCTGTCATAAACACTTCATATCCATCTGATGTTGTGCCAACAGATTCACAATCATCTGGTATCATTCTGCTATAATGTGCTAGTGGTCTGCTTGTGTCACTCATATCAAGAACATATACAGCAGCTCCACCGTGTCCATGATCAAACATATATAATTTACTTTCTATGCCGTTCATAGAGTTGTCTTCTACTTTTACGTTCCAATCACTTCCCCAACTTTTTGGAACTGTTACCGTAAAAAATTTATTTTCAGTAGTTGTACTTGAACTTTTTGTAATTTGAATGACTAGCACCTTAATTTTATTGTAGCAAATCATAGTAACACCCTCAATCAGAAGGGTATATTAAGATAGGACCATTATCTTTTATAAAAACTTATGTGTGATGGAATATACTTTAAAAATTATTACAAAATAATCATATATAAAATATTGTAACCTATATGTTTCTGTTTAATGTTATAGTTATATAGAATTTAAACTTAGGAGGTAGTTATGCATAAAATTTTAAATGTTGCTTTAATCGCTCATGACAACAAAAAGGATACTCTGGTTAATTTCTGTATCGCTTACGAGGCTATATTGTCAAAATATGGTCTGTATGCCACAGGTACAACTGGCAAAAGAATTATGGATGAAACACACTTGGACATACATAGGCTTGCTTCTGGGCCTCTTGGTGGGGACCAACAAATTGGGTCTTTGATTGTGAACAAGGAAATCGACTTGGTAATATTCTTGAGGGATCCTCTAACTGCCCAAGCTCATGAACCGGACATCCAAGCTTTGATAAGACTTTGTGATGTTTATAGTGTTCCGATTGCGACTAATTTGGCTTCTGCTGAAATTTTTATAAGGGCTTTAAATGATGGAGAATTAAACTGGAGATTAGATTAAATTTATAAAAATAACCCTTTATGAGATGATTTTTTCATTCATCCCATAAAGGGTTATCTACTTTTATGTCTATTTCAATAATTCGTCTAAAATTTCTTGTATTTCGTCTTCACATCCGCCGCATCCTGTTGATGCTTCAGTCATTTCTTTTATATCGTCTACTGTTTTTGCGCCATCTTCTATAGCTTTTTTTATTGTTTCATAACTAACTTCCATACAATGACATACGATTCTATCTTCCATATTTTATACCCCCATTTGTTATTTTGAGTATACCTATGAAGTTACTTTTGATGTCGTTTCTGTTTGGTATATCTTTATATTTTATATATACCCGTATTTTCTAACTAAAAACATTTTTGTTTATATTTTTGATTTAATTTGTTGTAAGTGGATTTATATCCGTTACTGCTATAAAATTTATAATATAACAACAATTTTTATTAAATTGAAAGGGGTAATTGTATGAATACAATAAAAATAAATGGTTTGGCGGGTGGATATCCAGAAACGATTGATGGAACTTCTGAATGGTATTATTCTCAAAAAGGCTCAAATGATTTTCTTGATTTATATGAAGCTGAAGAGCTTATTAAAGATGGTCATCCTTTTTACGGTATGAACTGTCATCTAATTCACTTTCCTGATGGCGAGGTATTTAGTCCTTTTGAACTTAGGGAAAATTTTTATGTTGAGGCTCCTGTGTGGGATGATGGAAAGTTTTATTTTTTATGTGTTGATTTTTCTAAAAATACAATTCAAATATATTGTTATTATCCAGAAGATAAAAAACTTGAACTTATTGAAAAACTGCCACTTGATTGTGTAAAGGATTGTTATAACCTAAAGCTAAATGTTTCTCCTCTTATGCTTGGACGAGATGCTAATGAGTGTGTTTTCCAAATCATTTGGCCAGAAAAAATCAATTTTTCCATAGGTTCTACTGAAAGTCTCATGTTTAGAGATGGTGATGATTTATATTTTTCTGAATGGCATGAAGACCCCGATTATCATGAATACGTAATTATTAGAGATTTTCATACTGGTGAAATTAAAGATAAATTTTTAGGAACTATCTGCCGTATGCCAAACGGAGTATTTTGGAGATTTTAATTGTTTCATTTTCTAACTTTTTACTATAAAATATAATTAGAAACTATATTTCAAGGGGGAAAATTTATGTTAAGTAAAAGCTTAGAAAATGCAATTAATGATCAAGTTACATTTGAGTTTTACTCTTCTTACACTTATTTAGCTATGGCCGCTTATTGTGAATCTGTTGATTTAAGTGGTTTTGCTAACTTTTTTAGAGTACAAGCCAAAGAAGAAATCGATCATGCTATGAAGTTCTATGACTATGTGTTCCAAAAGGGTGGAACTATAGTTCTTGGCGAAATAGACAAGCCAAAAGACACTTATAAAGATGTTGTAGAAGTATTTGAAACAGGTTTAGCTCATGAAGAATTAGTCACTAAAAAAATATATAATATTATGGACATTGCAGTTGCTCAAAAGGAACATGCGACTATCAGCTTTTTAAACTGGTTCGTCGATGAACAAGTTGAAGAAGAAGATAACTTTACAACTATATTGAAAAAAGTTAAAAGATGTGTGGACAACCCTCATGCATTATATATGATTGATGATGAATTGGCACAAAGGGTTTATGTTGCACCTGCTAGTAATGCATAATTTAGATTTTAAAAAATATTTTTAAGTTTACATAAAAACTGTGTAGCCTGGTCTTAGACTACACAGTTTTTTATAGATTTTATACAAATGTTTTGATAGATTGCTAAAGTAAATTTAATATTTAATTAGAAAGTTTTTTCAAAAGCTACTCTTTTTCCACCATCTTCTAAATAAACTATTCCACAATATTCAAATCCATTTTTCTTAAGTAAACTTTGCATTAATATATTATCTTCATGAGTATCTACCTTTATACTATGAATATTGTTCTGTTTACATACTTCTTCTGCATATTTTATTATTTTGTGTGAAAGACCTTTCCCCTTATGAGTATTATCTACTGCTATTCTGTGAATTACGCCATAATCCCCGTTTGTAATCCATTTTCCATCTAGAATATTTTCATACGATTTCTCTTTTGCAAATGAAATTACAGTTGTCGCAATTATATTATTTTCATCTAACATCACATAGCTTTCCCCATTTTCTATATCATTATTTATAACTTCTTCATTTGGATAACCATTTTGCCATTGGTCAATCCCTTGTGATTTGAAGTATTCTTGCGCTTGTTTTACTATTTCCATTATTTTTATTAGATCTGATTTTGTTGATTTTCTAAATTCCATTTCTCCCTCCTTATTTTAATTGAGCTTTCAACTATATTCTTATAATATAATATTTTAGTTGAAAGTCCAACTATTTTGATATAAAGTATTTTTTCTAATTATTATAGTATTTTTTCAAACTATATAAAAATTTTTTTTGATATTTAAAAAATTTTTTTGTTTTTTCGCAAGTTTTTACAATTTTCTACAGAGTTACTAGGATATAATATATCTTGTGTTTCGGTAAATATGAGGGTGCCGGGATGAAAGTAAATTATTAAAAGCATTATTAAAAAAATTATTTAGAGTTCTTGTGGTGGGAGTTACAAAACTCTAAGACTTAAGCAAAGCGCTGAAAATCATAGTACATAATAAAAATATACAAATCAGCTAGAAAAGCATTTCGGTAGGCCAACCGAAATGCTTCTTTTCTTATATAAAAAAAGCACCCCGGCAATTCTGCCGAAATGCTAATTTGGATAGTTATTTCAAAATCAACCTTATGGGGAGGTTAATTTTATATATTAAGTAGACTTTAATAACTTATTTACCACTCGAATTGTCCATCTTCTTTTATTTTGAAGAAGTCTGAATATCCAAGTTCAAATACTCTCTCTGCCAAATTATCAACTTTAATTTTTTCTTTGACAAGTTGAGTATATGGGCCAACATATGATATGTCTCCTTGTGCGATGAATCCTATTAATACATCATCTTTGATTACTGCCATCTTATAATTGTCACCATCTGTATATGTTAATACGTCATAAGTATCATCTGGTGGTGTAATAAATCCTACTGAAACTGTTGGTATTCCTAAGAAGTTCATTGTATTTTTGAATTCAAATCTATCTTCTATAACAGCTTCTCCACATGCCATATTAGTTGCAGCTATTTCTGCTTGTTTTGTTGCTAATGGCCAAATTCCTGTGCCTGTTACATCTCCTGCTGCGTATATATCAGGTTTGTTAGTTTCGCCTTTTTCATTGATTTTGATTCCTTTTTCAGTTTCTATTCCTGAACCTTCAACAAGTCCTATATTAGATCTTACACCTGTTGAAACTACTAATAAATCGCAATCTATTATTTCATCATTTCCTAAATTAATGCCTTTTACTTTTCCCTCTTCATCTATTAATACTTCTGATGCCATACGGTTCTTATAGATTTTTACGCCTTTTTGCTCAAATTTATCTTCGTAAGCTTTTGCAGCTTTAACATCTAGTTGTTTGTCTAGTATTCTGTCTTCTGATGCAATTAAACTTAAATTTCCGATGCCATCTATTTCAACTAATCCTGCTAATGCGTCCATTCCTACAAGCCCAGCACCCATTATTACAATATTTTTTGCGTATTTTGCTTGTTCTTTTATTCCTATTGCGTCTTCTATATTTCTAAGTGGATACACATTTTTAGCTTCTCTTAAATTTTTAACTGGTGGTACGAATGCATTGGCACCTGATGTTATCAATAATTTGTCGTAAGCTAATTCTTCTTCGTTACCATCTTTTTCGTATTTAATTTTTTTATTGTCTGGATCAATTTCTTTTACTGTAGCTTTTTTAATCCAAGTTGCATTTTGTTTTTCCATGAAATCTCCATCTACAAAGTTAATTCCTTCAATTGTTCTGTGTCCTGAAATTAAATGGTGTAACATGCAACGAGAATAAATATTTTCATCTTTTGATATTACTATTATTTTTGCACCTTTGTCCAACTCTCTAAGTGTTTTTACTGCTGTAACCCCAGCTATACTTGCCCCTATTATCACATAAGTTGTTGTATCATCTTGTGATTTTGGCCCAATTTTATGTGCTGGAACTGTAACTTCTTTTGGTGCATTTTTAGGAGTAACATTATTTTCTTCTTTATCTGATTTGAATATATTCTTTATTTTATCAAACATTTACTCGTCCTCCTTTTGTAATTCTAATGCACCGCTTGGGCAGTTATATACACATAGGGGAATTTCTTCTCCTTGGCATAAATCGCATTTTATTATATCTTGTTTAGTTCTGTCATCTGGTTTTAGAATTCCATAAGGGCAACTCATTACACACATATAACATGAACCACATTTTTCTTTATCATATGAAACTATCCCTGTTTCACGGTCTTTTGTCATAGCCCCACTCATGCATGTTGCAACACATTCTGGTTTGTCACAATGTCTACATGTTAGAGGGACTGGGTGTCCCTCATTATTTAGTTCTATATGATTTCTACTTTCTGTATCTACATGTGATAAATCTATAAAATATTTATCTTTATTTACATCTATAAAGCTATCAAATTTATGTTTTTCGCCACAATTTCTAGTCATGCAGGCTAACACACAACTTTTGCAACCTGTACATAAATCTTTATGAATTATTATTCTGCGCATTTGACCACATCCTTAAAAATTAATTATTTTAAACCTAAGCCTTTTCTTCTATCTAATATTTCTGATTCTAATGTATTAGCTGCTGATTCTGGGTCTGGATCTACTATTACACTACCTCCAGTTATATCTTTTAGTCCTTCTGTTAAAACTTGAGTTACTAATGGTCCTCCAGTTATAAATGGTGGTAAAGCTAGGTGAAGTGGTAGTCCTAGGGCTAAACCGAATGCTCCATCAGCTAATGCTTGTTCTTCTAACCATTGTGGTGCTGAAAGTGCTACTGGTAATTGTGGTATATCTACATTTAATGCTGCTGCTAATTCACTAACAACTATTTCGATTCTTCCTATTGCTAGACATGGTCCAAAGTTTAATACTGGTGGTATATTTAATTTTTTACAGACTGCTTTTAAGTTTTCTCCTGCTAATTCTTCTGCTCCTGGTGACATTAATCCTACGTTTTCAAGTCCACCTGTTGAACATCCTGCTGATAATACTAAGATATCTTTTTTGATTAATTCTTTTACTAATTCTACTGTGTGAACATCATGTCCGCCAGCAGTCATGTTTGAACATCCTACTACTCCGACAACACCTTTGATTGTTCCGTCAGCGATTAAGTCTATTAATGGTTTCCAGTTTCCACCTAAGAATTCTTTTAAGTTCTTTTCACTTACACCAGTTAAAGATTCATCATAACCGTGATCTTTTGGTATATCTATAGTTACGTTTCCTCTTCTTGCTTTGTAAGCTTCTACTGCTTCGTTTATTAATCTGTGGTCTATTTCATCAAATTTATCTCTATCTAATTGGATTAATTCTGCATTTTTCTTTTTAGCTACATCATCTAAGCAAATCATTTTTACTTGTAATTTATCAGCTATCGGTTCAAGTCCTGGGATTGTACAGTTGAATTCTGAAACTACCATATCAACTGCTCCTGTCGCTAAAACTGCCTCACTTGTGTAGTTATTTCCTGCGTGACCTGCAAATATTTCTTTGTAGTGTTCTCCTCTTAATTGTAAGTCTTGGCCTACACATGTACATCCTACTAATCTGAATCCTTTTGCTCCTACTGATTTAGCTACTTCTACTACTTCTGGTAATTTTATTTTTTCTTGGAAACTTGCGAATGTTGAATGTTGATGTCCTGTTACCATTATGTTTATATAGTCTTCATCGATTACTCTGAATCCTACTGGAGCCATTCTTATAACTGGGTCTCCTAAAACTATATCGTTTAATAAGTTAGTTAAAGTTAAGCCATATAAACCTGTACAAATTCCTAATGATAAACAATGCATTAACATATCTACAGGGTCAGAACTTAAGTTAGTTGATGATTTTACACATCCATCAAATACTTCTGATTTAGCTCCACCTGGCATGATTCCAAGCTCTTTCCATTTATCAACTCTCATATGATAAGCTAGTTTTTCAACTAATTCCATTTTTTCATATCTTGGTTTGTATAAATCTTTTAGAATTGCGTCTGCTATTTTTACACATCTTTTATGTGGGTCGTCATCGAATATTCCTAATTCTTCTCCTAGTATGTTTAAAGCTTTTTCACTTTTTATAACTCCATTGTTTTCTCCAACGTGTTTTACGTTTAAAGCTGTATTTTCAACTACGTGTAAATAACATGCTGCCCCTGCTGATACTGCTCTTAAGAAGTTTCTTGCTACTATTGTGTCTGCATCTGCTCCACATATTCCTCTTGGTGATTTTGGAGTTACTCTACATGGTCCATTTGAACATAATCTACAACAGACACCTTGAAGTCCAAATCCACATTTTACTTTTTGGTCGATTGTTCTTTGGAATGCTGTTTCAAACTCTCCTGCTTTTGATGCTACAAAACTTTCTAATCTCTTATCTGCACTTTCACACATCTTACAAGTATTACAATTCATTTTTATATTCCTCCCATTAATACTTTTATACTATAAAGTCTGTTTCTCATAATGTTTTCAAAGTTAAAAATATTTACTAATTTTTAAATCTGAACTTTTTTTAAAACTTTCATTTTATTTATACTTCATTTATACCAATATATTCCATTGTTAAACATATATTTTTTTATTTTTATATTTTATTTTTATTCCAATTTGGAATAATTTATTTTATTCCGTCTCATTTATTAGTTTAAATTCCAACCATTTATAATTCTTGATTCCTATTTTTAATTCCTAATAAGAATTGTTTTTTAATTTAAACATAATCCATTTTGATATTAATCTTTGAATATGACATTATTTTATCAACCATTTTTTGGGGCAAATTCTTATTGTTATCTATAATAAACTTTGCTATAATTATAAGTGAAATTAAAATCATTAAAGGGGGATTTTAGTATGGCTTACAAAATAACTGATGAATGTATCGCTTGTGGTTCTTGTGCAGACGAATGTCCAAACGATGCTATAACTGCAGGAGATGACAAATACAGCATAAACGCTGACGAATGTTTAGATTGTGGATCATGTGCTGATGCCTGTCCAAACGATGCTATAGTTGAAGAATAATAGCAAGTAAAACTATCTGGGGATTCTTCCTTGGATAGTTTTTTATTCGGTTGATTTTGATGATTTTAAATTTCAAAAATAATGACATCAATTAAGGAGAAAATAATATGGCTTACATAATAGGTGATGCTTGTATAAGCTGTGGTGCATGCGAATCAGAATGCCCTGTAGAATGTATATCAGCTGGAGATGACAAATACGTAATAGATGCAGATAGCTGCATAGAATGCGGTTCTTGTGCAGACGTATGTCCTGTAGAAGCTCCATGTGCTGAATAATTTTGAATTTAATTTTTATTAAACAAAGCTAAGTGGTTTTTATCACTTAGCTTTTTAACGTTAAAAAAAAACTGCTGTATGAAAATCACGTACAATATTCTATACAACAGCTTAATTATATTATTAAATAAATATATCGTTATTCGTCTTCTTTCATTAGATATGATAGAGTAAATAAGCTTTCAGTTAAGTTTACATTTTCTACTATGATATCTTCTGGTACATTTAAATCCATAGGTGCAAAGTTCCATAATCCCTTTATCCCACATGCGACTAATCTATCTGCTAATTCTTGGGCCCCATTTTTTGGTACACATAAAATTCCGATATCTATTTTGTTTTCTTTAACAAAATCTTCAATTTTATCCGAGTCCAATATTTCAAATTCTCTTATTTTTAATCCTATTATTTTAGGATTTGCATCAAATAATCCTTTTATTTCGAATCCCGCTTTTCTAAATCCAGAATAGTTAGCTATTGCTTGTCCTAAATTTCCTGCTCCTATTAGAATTGCATTGTATGGCCTGTCTAACCCTAGAATTTTTCCGATTTCAGTATGAAGAGCTTCTATATTATATCCATACCCTTGTTGTCCAAATCCGCCAAAATTATTTAAATCTTGTCTTATTTGTGATGCTGTGAATCCTATAATTTCACTTAATTCTTTTGAAGATATTCTTTGTACGTCATTATCAAGTAAGTCCCCAAGATATCTGTAGTACTTAGGCAGTCTTCTGATAACAGCCATTGATATATTCTTACCTGCCATCTTCTCACCTCTTTTAATTTTAATATTTTCATAACAATATAATTAGATAATACCATATTTTTTAAATAGTTTCATATATCCTTGATTATATTATACCAAAAGTTTATAATTTTAGATAGCTTAAGGAGGTACAAAAACTTATGATCATCTTATCTTGTAATAATTTGAATAAAAGTTTTGGCGTAGATTCTATCCTTGAAAATGTTAGTTTTACTATAAATGAAGGCGACAAAGTAGGTATCGTTGGTGTTAATGGTACTGGAAAAACGACTTTATTTAAGATTATTTCAGGTGAATACGGATACGATAGCGGTGATATTTACACTTCTAAAGATTGTGAAGTTGGTTATTTAGAACAAAATACTAACTTTTATTCGGAAAATACTATTTTAGAAGAGGTTCTTGAAGTATTCAAACCTCTTATCGAAATGGAAGAAAATCTTAGACAACTTGAAATCAAAATAGCTGAAGAAGGAAGCAAGTCAAATTCTAAAATCTTAGATAAATTAATGGATGAGTACTCTCATAAAATGGAGTTATTTTCGGCAAACAACGGTTACGGATATAAGTCTGAGGCGAAGGGTGTGCTTATTGGTTTAGGATTTAAGGACAGCGATTTTGATAAAAAAGTCGATATTCTTTCTGGTGGAGAAAAAACAAGAGTACTTTTAGGAAAATTACTTCTTAAAAAACCTACCCTATTACTTCTTGATGAACCGACAAACCACCTTGATTCTGAGGCAATCGAGTGGTTAGAGTTCTTCTTAAAACAGTATAGGGGTACTGTTTTGCTTATTTCCCATGACAGATATTTTCTAGATCAAGTAGTAAATAGAACTTTCGAAATCTACAACAAAAAACTTAAAACTTATAATGGTAATTACTCTGATTTTATAGAGCAATCCAAAGTTGAAAAAGAATTAGAAATTAAAAAATACGAAGACCAACAAAAAGAACTTAAAAAACAAGAAGAGTCTATTGAAAGACTTAAGGCTTATGGTCGTGAAAAACATCTTAAAAGAGCTAGAAGTAAGGAAAAGGCTCTTGATAAGGTTGATGTTCTTGACAGACCTGAGTTATATAGAAAAAAAGCGAAAATATCTTTCGACCCAGCTGTTGTCAGCGGTAATGATGTAATGCAAGTTAGAGATATTTCTATGGGATATGACGATAGAATATTATTTAAAGGGTTGAATTTTGAGATATATCGTGGTGAAAAAGTTGCATTAATAGGACCAAACGGAATCGGTAAATCTACATTATTTAAAATAATAATGAACGAGCTTACTCCACTTTCTGGTGAAGTTAAACTTGGTACAAATGTTAACGTGGCTTATTTCCACCAAGAGCAAAAAACTCTTGATTTAAACAACACTATTATAGATGAAATTTGGAAAGATAATACAAACCTTACTCAAACTCAAATAAGATCAATGCTTGGTGCATTCTTATTTGAAAATGACGATGTATTTAAACAAATTTCTTCACTTAGTGGTGGCGAAAGAGCTAGAGTTGCAATATTAAAACTGATTTTATCAAAAGCAAACTTCCTGCTTCTTGACGAACCGACAAACCACTTAGACATTGATTCAAAAGAAGTTTTAGAAGATGCTCTAAACGGATACACTGGAACAATTTTCACGATTTCGCATGATAGATATTTCTTAAACACTGTAGTTGACAAGATTTTAGTTCTTGATGAAAACGGAATTACTGAATATCTTGGTAATTACGACTACTACATGGCTAAAAAGAAAGAATCTGAAGAGATAAATGCTCATGTTGAGGAAGAATCTGAAAAGACTAAAACTCAACTTAAAGAGGAAAAACGTCGTGAACGTGAAGAACGTGAAAAACAAAAGAAAAATAGAAATAAAATTGCTAATACAGAAAAAGAAATTGAGCAAATCGAAACAAAAATAAGTGAACTTGATGAACTTCTTTGTCTAGAAGAAGTTTACTCTAACCCTGAACGTTCTAAAGAAGTTTCTCAAGAAAAATCTAACTTAGAAGATAGATTAGCTGAACTTTACGAGCTTTGGGAAGAATTAATGTAGTTGGGCTTTTTATAAATTTTCATAAAAATACTCCCTTTGATACTAGTTTATAGTTATCAAAAGGAGTATTTTTTATAACACATATGAAATTATATTCATTTTAAATTATAAATAAGCATAATTTCCATATATGTGTTTCAAAGAAACCTACATTTTTTAGGCTCTTTAGAATAGAGATTTCTTTATTATAGTATTATTTTATGGTTGTTTCTTTATTATAATTTTAGATTATTTTTTAGATTGTTTTTTGAGGTTATTTAATATATACCCAATTCTTCTAGTCATAATCACGAACTAATTTTATATATTTAGATGATACGTAACCTTCTATATCTCTATACTCTACTCTATAGAAACCATTCGAAGTTTTTCCTTCAACTTCAACTCTTGCACCCTTTGGTATTGAAGTTATTTTTGCTGAAGATGAACTAGGATTTCTTCTTAAAGTAAGTTTTGCTGTAGTTATTCCATCATAATCGTCCATTTCTCTATAAGTGTAATCTTTTTTATTTGTGTTAGTTCCTATTTTTGCATGTTTTTGAGATATGTAACCATCTCTACCTTTGTATTCTATTTTGTACCAACCATTTGATGTTTTTGATTCTATCTTAATTACTGTACCTTTTTTCAAATAAGTAACTTTCTTTGATAATGTTGATGCTCCAAGTCTCATATTAACATTTGAAGTTACAGTTCCTTTTTTCTCAACATCGCTGTATTCAGAATCATATACTTTTATATTTTTTGGTGAAACATAACCTTCTATATCTCTATATTCTACTCTGTACCATCCATTTGATGCTTTTCTCTCAACTTCTACTACTGCACCTTTTTTAAGAGTTGTTATCTTTCTTGAGTTTGATGTTGCTTTTGATCTTAAAGTCGTGTTTGATTTTATAACACCCTCATAATCATCGTAATATCTCGCTGCCATTGTAACTGCTGTTGCTAGTTTTGCATCATTTTCATTGTTGTTCACTGCTGATACAGGTAAAACACCCGACACTGCTATCCCCACTGCCATTATTGCTCCTAGCCCCATCGCCATATACTTTTTCATTTTCATAATCGTACCTCCTAATAGTGATTAATTTTTTTATTTTTTGTACTAAGTTTTTTGTTGTTTTCTTTTGCTACTAAATACAACACCTAAAAAAATTTTGGGTACCTTTTTTGAAAACTTTTTAAAATTTTTTATTTTTTTCTAAAAATATTATTTTTCCATAAAAACAGGAAGCTAATATTCTAGCTTCCCATTTCTTTATTTATACAACTATTATTTTTTAGCAGCTACTATGCTTATTTCAACTAATAAATTTTCTCTAGCCATGTTAGCTTCTACACATGCTCTTGCTGGTTCGTTTCCGTTTTCTACCCATGCATCCCAAACTGAGTTCATATCAGCGAATAATGCCATATCTTTTACGTATATAGTTGCTGATAATATGTGGTTTTTGTCAGAACCGTATTGGTTTAATATTGTTTCTGCTTTAGCTAAAACTGCAGCAGTTTGTTCTTTCATATCACCTTCGTCGTTAGTTAATCCACTTAAGTAAAGAGTTCCATTGTGTTCTACTACTTTACTCATTCTTCCTGTTCCTTCAAATCTTTTGATTTCCATTTTGTCTCTCCTATATGTTGTTATTTTTAATTAGGCAATTTTAAATTGCTAATTAACGTCTATTTTTAAGTTTGGCACAGCATTTAATGACATATCGTCAATTTTTCCATTTATGAAATTATGATATCCTGCACAACCTATCATAGCTGCATTGTCTGTACATAATTCGATCCTTGGGAATTTGATTTCTATACCTTTTTCGCCTGCCATTTTTGTTATTTTATCTCTAAGTGCTGAGTTTGCTGCAACACCACCAGATAACGCTATTGTTTTATATCCTTTTTCTTCAGCAGCATGTACTGCTTTTGTAGCTAAAACTTCTACTACTGCTTCTTGGAAAGATGCCGCAACGTCTTCTACTACTATCTCTTGTTTTTTCATTTTTTGAGCATTTAAGTAGTTTAGAACTGCTGATTTTAATCCACTGAAACTGAAATCATATGAATCATCTAAAAATGCTCTTGGGAATTCTATAGCATGTTTGTTACCTTGTTTTGCAAGTTTGTCTATTATTGGCCCACCTGGATATCCAAGTCCCATAGCTCTAGATATTTTATCAAATGCCTCACCAGATGCATCATCTCTAGTTCTTCCAAGTATTTCGTAGTTTTGATAATCTTTAACCTCAACTAAATGAGTGTGTCCTCCTGAAACTACTAGTGTTATAAATGGAGGTTTTAAATCTTTGTGTTGTATATAGTTTGCATTTATGTGACCTTGCATGTGGTTTACCCCAACTAGTGGTATTCCAAGTGTGAATGCAAGCGCCTTTGCATAAGATAATCCAACTAAAAGCGCACCAACAAGCCCTGGCCCGTAAGTCACTGCTATATGGTCGATATCTTCTGGTTTAATTCCAGCTGTGTCTAATGCTTCTTGATAAACTGCATCTATATTTTCGATGTGTTTTCTTGATGCGACTTCTGGAACTACACCACCGAATTTTTTATGTAATTCAATTTGTGTTGAAACAACATTTGCAAGTACTTCTCTTCCGTTTTTTAATACCGCAACTGCTGTCTCATCACAACTACTTTCTATCGATAAAGTTATTATATCCTTCATTATTTCACCGCCTCATATTTTAGCTATTTGTAATTTTGCTTTTTCGCGTTTATTAATTTATTTATATAATCCATTATGGAAATGTCATATTTATAATTCTGATAACTGGTTCCACATTATTATCGCGTCTTCTCTGTCGCTATAATATTCTTTTCTGACTCCCGCCATCTTAAATCCGTATTTTCTATATAGATTTTGCGCAACAGTATTTGAACTTCTAACTTCTAAAGTCATTGAAACTAATCCTTCTGACTTGCAAAGCTTAACCATTTCTTCTACTAATCTGTCACCTATTCTTTGACCTCTATAATTGCTGTGTACTGCAACGTTTGTTATGTGACCTTCATCTACAACAAACCAAACTCCAACATATCCAACAATTACAGAATCAAGTTCAGCAACAAGATATCTAGCCAAGTTATTTTTTAGCTCGTCCATTAAAGATTTTTTTGACCATGGATCATCAAAACAATCTACTTCTACCATATGAACGCCTTCTATATCTTCTTTTCTCATTGGTCTAATTATTAAGTTATTTGTATTTAATTGTGTGTCTAGCCCCAAAATTGAGTTTAAATCTTGGGGTAAATCTTGATTTGGGTTATTTAGATTTTCTCGATTCTTTTCCATTTTGAAACCTCACTTATCTCCAATATTTATTTTTATCTATTTTTGTTCTTGAAGTTTTTTCTCTGCTTCAAGTTTTCTTTGTTTTTCTTCGTATTGTTCTTCTGCTTGTGATTTTCTAATATATAGAGGATTCACAGTGTAGCAGTTGAATATATCTTTTCCTTCATCAAATTTAAATTTCGCAACTGAGCATAAGCTTCCTGCTTTTGTTACATTGTTTGATGCTGCTGGAATTTCTATATTTGCAATTTCTTTTATTTTGTCTTCGTATTTATAAACTGCTTCTCCAACTAATATCCACTCTTCTTTGCTTTGTGCTAATTCTTCAAGAAGTTCATCTATTGGTTGAATTCCTATTTCTTTTATTTCAACAAGTTTTGTACCTTCATAGCGGTATCTTCCTGTGTAAACTTGATTTCTTTGTGCATCTAATATTGAACATATTTTCTTATCACAAAGGTTCATATTTGCTGCTAAAACTTCTAGTGAATTAACTCCTATTACCGGAATGTCGTTAACATGTGCAATCGCTTTTGCTGTTGCCATACCGATTCTAAGTCCTGTAAAAGATCCAGGCCCTTCACAAACTGCTATTGCATCAATCTCACGTACGTTTAAATCACTTAGATTTAGCATATTTTCTATCATCGGCATAAGTTTTTGTGAATGAGTTTTTTTAGTGTTGATTGTATATTCACAAATTAATTTATTGTCCTCTATAACAGCCACACTAGCCGCCATAGAAGATGTATCTATCCCTAAAATCTTCATTATTTAGTCAACTCCTCAACTATTTTTTCGTATTCTTCACCATAAGGAATAAGTGTCATCTCTCTTCCCATGTCTTTGTATTTTAATTCTATTTTTAAGTAATCGTCCGGTAGTATGTCTTCGATTATATTTGCCCACTCGATTATGCATACCCCTTCACCATTTATGTATTCATCAAATCCTATATCGTACATTTCTTCGCTACATCCAATCCTGTACACGTCAAAATGATATAGCGGCATCTTCCCTTCATATTCGTTTACTATTGTGAAAGTTGGGCTTGTTATGTAATCGTCTACTTCTAGTGCCTCTGCCAAACTTTGAGTCATTGTTGTTTTTCCTGCCCCTAAATCACCGATTAAACAAACTATGCTCCCTGGTTTTAATAATTTACCTAATTTAAAACCAATCTCTCTAGTTTCTTTATCGTTATCTAGGTATATATTCTTTATCATCTGCATTTTTTTCATATTTTCATCTCCGTATCTAATCTCATATTTTAAATATGAACCAGATATTATTATATTATACTTTTTAGTAATTTTATAGGCTTATACGTTATTTTTTCAATATATACGACTATATTTATTATAATTTAAAGTATCAAAAACTAAAAGACCCGCCCTAATTAAAGGACAGGTCTTTTTATTTATAATCTATTTAACACCTAATATTTTTTCCATCTTTTTATATAGTGGTAAAATTACCACTGTCATGATTGCACCTTTTAATAAATTGAATGGTATTACTATCCAAATCATAAAAGTAAACAAGTCTGTAACTTTAGGATTTAATACTGTACCCATGTTTATTATTACATCCATTGGCATTACTAATGCATATAGAGGGAACACTATATAGTAATCTACTACTGCACCGACTAGTGCCATAAATATTGTACCGACAATACCACCGATTAATACATTTTTATAAGATTTAACTTTTCTACATATAAAACAAATCATAAGTACATATGGTCCTGCTATTAATATATTTGCTATCTCACCAACACCACCTGTTGTACTTCCTGATACTGCTTGTAATAAGTTTTTTATAACTACTATTATAAATCCAGGAACCGCTCCCATTGATAGTCCACCAAAAACTGCTACTATATCTGAGAAGTCAAGTTTTAAAAATGACGGGAATATTGGTAGTGGAACTTCTATAAATCTTAAAAAATAAGATATAGCTGCCAAGATTCCTATTTGTGCTACAACTCTTGTAGACATTGTTTTTTTTGATTTTTGAGTATTTATACTTTGTTGCATAATACATAACCTCCAATAAAATAAATTATTATAGGTCAAATAAAAAAACTCGAGAGAACCTTCTTCTTCGAGTTTTATGAGCAATCATAATAAATAAATCTTTTGAATTTATAACTCTCTTCTCTCATCCAGACTCTACTGTCGGCTTTGGAATTTCACCAAATCAGCTATTTTCATAGTTCGCGGGCTTTACCGCCGGTAGGGAATTTCACCCTGCCCCGAAGATTTTTTCTAGTTATTTTATTTTCCTATCTTAATTAATATAATAATATCATTAACATATACTGTCAACAAAATTAATAATTTCACATTATACATTTATACACTATAATTATAATAATATCCATAGTTTTTTACTTTTAATCATATTTTTACATATTTTCGATATAATTTTTCATTTTTAATTTACATAGTATTATTTTTATACCTTTTTTAATATATTATTTGTTTTATCTTATTATGTTGTGTTTATTCTAATATTTTTATATTGTTATTATGCTTCTCTTTTATAAACTACTTTTCCATCTATTATTGTGCATAATACGTTACTTTGAATTTCTAGAGGGTTTCCATCCCAAATCACTATATCAGCATCTTTTCCAACTTCAATTGAACCAACTCTATCCTCTATTCCTAAAACTTTTGCTGGATTTATAGTTATTGATTCTAATGCTTTTTCCTGTTTCATACCGTATTTAACCGCTAATCCCGCACATATCGGTAAGTACTGAAGTGGTATTACTGGATGATCTGTCATAAGGCAGATATCTTTCCCTGCATTAGATAAAATGCCAGCAGTTTCAAAAGTTAAGTTTCTAAGTTCGATTTTTGATCTCTCCGATAAAGATGGTCCTACTATTAATGGATAATCTTCCTCTAATAATTCTTCGACTATCATATGGCCTTCTGTGCAGTGGTCTATTGTAAGTTTTAAATCAAATTCTTGCGCAATTCTTATCGCTGTGAACATATCATCAGCTCTATGTGCATGTGCTTTTAGTGGAATTTCCTTTTTTAACACAGGTATAAGTGACTCTAATTTTATATCATATTCTGGCTTATCTATATCTTCGTCTTCTTCTGCACATTTTAAATCGTATAGATATTCTTCACCTTTTCTAAGATTTTCTCTAAGTAATGCTGCAATCGCCATTCTAGTTTGTGGCGTATCTTCATTTGAACCATAGCATGATTTTGGATTTTCACCGAATGCCACTTTTGATGCAACTGGGTTTTTGATTACCATTTTATCTATTCTTCTACCATAAGTTTTTATTGCAGCTGCTTGACCTCCCATAACATTAGCACTCCCAGGCGTTGTACAAACTGCAGTTATTCCGCCTTCATATGCTTCTTTAAATGTTCTATCCATTGGATTTATACCATCAATTACATTTAAGTGTGGTGTTATTGGGTCTGTTTCTTCGTTTCCGTCTGCACCTTCTACACCCATTCCATCTTCCCAAAGACCTAGATGAGTGTGAGCATCTATAAATCCCGGGTATATGAAGTTGCCTTCAGCATCAATTATTTCTAATTCTTCAGTTTCAGAATCTAATTGCTCTTCCACATTTTCTCCCATAGCCACTATTTTTTTATCTTTTATTAATATTCCTATTTTCTGTATTCCTTGAGTAATTGTATTTACTGTTCCGTTTTTTATTAATAACACTCTCTGCCTCCGATTTAATTGTATTTTTGTATCTATTTTTAAATTTTTCACTATTTATATTTTTAAATGTTGTGCTTCTAAATTAACATATAAAATAGTTTTAAACAACCCATAAGCCCTAAATGTTAAACAAAAATCCGCATCCGCATTTTTATATGCGAAAGCGGATTTTATTTAATAACATAAAGTTTTAAAATTACAGTTTCATAGATAAAGAAACACGTCCTTTATCTAAATCTATTCCAATAACTTTAACATCTATAACATCACCAACAGATACTATTTCCATTGGATCTTTTACAAATTTGTTGCTCATTTGTGATTTGTGAACAAGTCCATCGTTTTTGATTCCGATATCGACAAATGCACCGAAGTCGACAACATTTCTGACAGTACCTTTAAGTACCATACCTTCTTTGATGTCTTCTATTTTTAATACATCTGTTCTTAATATAGGTTTCATACCTTCATCCCTAGGGTCACGACCTGGTTTCTTAATTTCTAAGATAATATCTCTTAAAGTCGGTTCACCTATTTCTAGTTGTTTACTTATTTCTTTTAGGCCTATTTTTTTAACTCTATCGTCTATATCAGCTATATTTTTATCTTCAATATCTTTCATTGTATAGCCTAACATTTCTATCATCTTTTTGCATACATCATAACTTTCAGGATGGACACCTGTATTATCAAGTGGGTTTTTACCATCTGCAATTCTCATAAATCCAGCACATTGAATGAATGCACTTGGTCCAAGTCTCTTAACTTTTTTAAGTTGAGCTCTTGATGTAAATGCACCATTTTCCTCTCGATATAAGACGATATTTTTAGCCACTGATTTACTTATTCCAGAAACGTGTTCAAGTAATGAATATGATGCAGTATTTAAATCAACACCAACGCTATTAACTGAATCCTCAACAACTCCATCTAAAACTTCTGTAAGTCTCTTTTTATTTAAGTCATGTTGATATTGACCAACACCTATATTTTGAGGTTCGATTTTTACAAGCTCAGCAAGTGGATCTTGAAGTCTTCTACCTATTGAAATTGCACCTCTTATAGATACGTTGATGTCTGGATGTTCTTCTGCTGCTAATTCCGATGCAGAATATATTGATGCTCCAGCTTCACTAACTATTACATATTGAGTGTTTAAATTTTCTTCTTTTATTAAATCAGCTATCATTTTTTCAGATTCTCTAGATGCAGTCCCATTTCCGATTGCTATTACATCTATATCGTATTTTTTCACTAAATCTAAAACTTTTTTTCTTGCTGATTCCATTTTAGCCTGTGGTTTATGTGGATATACAATTGCTTGGTCTAAGAATTTACCATTTCTATCTACAACAGCTATCTTGCATCCATTTACATAACCTGGATCAAATCCCATAACTATTTTGCCTTTTAGTGGCGGTTGTAATAATAAATTTTTGATATTTTCACCGAATACGCTGATTGCCCTTTCTTGCGCATTTTCAGTTAAGTAAGCTCTTATCTCTCTTTCAATTGATGGGAAGATAAGTCTTTTATATGAATCTTCAATAGCCGAAATAATTGCTGCTTCGTTTTGTGAATTATTTTTATTTATATATCTTTTTTCTATGTAGTTTAATACTTTGTCGTTGTCTATTTCTAATTTAACTTTAAGGAAGTTTTCCTTTTCTCCCCTATTTATAGCAAGTACTCTATGTGATGCCATTGTTTTTACAGCTTCACTATAATCGTAATACATGTCGTAAACTGATTTTTCATCACTTGTATTTTGAGTTACAATTACACCGTGTTCTATTGCTAATTTTCTGATGTATTTTCTAACGTCGGCATCATCAGAAACAGCTTCTGCAATTATATCTAAAGCACCCTTTATTGCATCTTCATCACTTTCAACGCCTTTTTCTGCATCGATATAATTATTTGCCTCAGCATTTATATCTCCTATGTTTTTTTCTAAGATTGCATTCGCTAAAGGTTCTAATCCTTTTTCTTTTGCTATTGTTGCTCTTGTTCTTTTCTTTTGTTTATAAGGAGCATAAATATCTTCAACTTCTTGAAGAGTTTTTGCCTTAGCTATATTCTTTTTAAGCTCTTCAGTTAATTTTCCTTGCTCTTCAATTATTCTAGTAACATCTTCTTTTCTGCTTTCAAGATTTCTAAGATAAGTAAGTCTCTCATTTAATTGTCTTAAAGTTACATCACTCATCTCGCCTGTCATTTCTTTTCTATACCTAGCAATAAAAGGTATCGTATTCCCCTCATCAATCAGCTTGATTGTGTTATCTATATACTCTCTTTTAATTTGAAATTCTTTTTCTAAAATATTATATATATCCAAACTCAAACACTCCTTTAAAAAACAGGGAGCCACAATAATTGTGTAGCCCCCTTGTTTGATTTTTATTGACTTTTTATTTTATTCATTTTTAAATATTCATTTATGAATAAATTTATATTTCCATCCATTACACTATCCACATTTCCGATTTCCGCATTTGTACGGTGGTCTTTTACCAACTTATATGGTTGGAATACATAGGATCTTATTTGGCTACCCCATGTTATTTGTGAATACTTACCTTGTATGTCTTCAATTCTTTCTTTGTTTTCTAATTCTTTTAAATGAATTAATTTACCTTTTAACATTTTCATTGCAGTGTCTTTGTTAGCAAATTGTGAACGTTCATTTTGGCATTGAACAACAATTCCTGTTGGAATATGAGTTATTCTAACCGCAGAATCAGTTTTGTTTACATGCTGTCCTCCAGCCCCTGATGATCTATATGTGTCGATTTTTAAATCATTAGGATTTATTTCAACATCAATCTTATCGTCAAGTTCTGGTGTAACATCTACTGATACAAATGATGTATGTCTTTTGCCTGATGCATCAAAAGGTGATATTCTGACGATTCTATGAACGCCTTTTTCACTTTTTAGATACCCATAGGCATTTGTACCTTGAATCAGTAGCGTAACACTTTTTATCCCTGCCTCTGGATCACTTATCATATCTAGCGTTTTGACCTTAAAGTTATTTTGGTCAGCCCATCTAAGATACATTCTAAGTATCATTTGAGCACAGTCTTGTGCATCTAATCCGCCTGTCCCAGCATTTATAGATAAAACAGCGTTATTTACATCATATTTTCCATTTAATAAAGTTTTTATTTTAACTTCATCTATTTTATCTTCAAGTTTTTTTATAGATTTTTCGATGTCATGTTCTATAGACTCGTCCTCTTCTTCTAAACCTAGTTCTATCAATATTTCTATTTCTTCTAAGTCAGAGTTTAATCCTTCAAATTCAGAAATTATATTTTTTAAATCACTATTTTGTTGAAGTATCTTTTGAGCTTTTTCATTGTCATCCCAAAAATCTTGCTTGTTTATTTCTTCTTCGTATTTTTGAATTTGCGCTTGCTTTGAAGCTATGTCAAAGGGAAACACCCAATTCTTTTAAATCTTTAGACATTGTCTCAACTGACTGTCTATAATCTAATTCTCTTAACATTAGATCCTCCTAGTTTTTACCACAGCAGTTTTTATATTTTTTACCACTACCGCATGGACAAGGGTCATTTCTTCCTACTTTTGTTTCCTTAACAACTGGTTGTTTTGGTTCATCAGTTGGAGCTTCTATATTATCAACATCAACTATTTGTTTTCTTTCAGTTGGTTGTTTTTCTATAGTTATTCCGAATAAATATCTAACTGTATCTTGTCTTATTTGATCAACCATTTCGTCAAACATATTGAAACCTTCTAATTTGTATGCTATTACTGGGTCTTGTTGACCTAAAGCACGAAGGCCTATACCTTGACGTAATTGGTCCATAGCATCTATATGATCAATCCAGTGATTATCAACACATTGTAAAAGTATGATTCTTTCTATTTCTCTCATTCTTTCTGGTGTGATGATTTCTTCTTTTTCTTTATATATATCAAATGCTATTTCATATATTTTTTCTATTAATTCTTCACCTTGTAATGCTTCTAAACCTTCTACTTCTAAACTTTCAGCAGGCATAAATGCACCATATAGATAGTGTTTTAATTCTTTGTAATCTACTGTTTTATCGTCTGTGTATGCTTCAACAGCTGCAGCTATTCTGTCTTTAACCATAGATTGGATATATTCATGTATATCTTCACCTTCAAGAACGCTACTTCTTTCAGCATATATAACTTGTCTTTGTTTATTCATAACGTCGTCATATTGAAGTACGTGTTTTCTTATACCGAAGTTTCTACCTTCTACTTTCTTTTGTGCGTTTTCAATTGACTTAGTTAACATTTTATGTTCTATTGGCATGTCGTCTTCTAAACCTATTCTTTCAACAACACCTTTTATTCTGTCACTTCCGAATAATCTCATAAGATCATCGTCAAGACCTATATAGAATCTTGATGAACCTGGGTCACCTTGACGTCCAGAACGACCTCTTAACTGATTATCTATTCTTCGAGATTCGTGTCTTTCTGTACCGATTATAGCAAGTCCACCTGCTGCTTTAACTTCTTCTTGTTCTTTTGCAGCTTGTTCTTTAAATTGGTCATATAGATGTTCGAAAGTTTCTTTTGCTTTTGCTAAATCTTCATTTTCTGCTAATTCTTCAGCATCTATACTAGTATCAACTCTCTTGATTGAATCATCAGTAAATCCATGTTTCTTTAGTTCTTTTTTAGTTAAGAATAGTGGGTTACCACCAAGCATGATGTCAGTACCACGACCAGCCATGTTTGTAGCTATTGTAACTGCTCCAAGTCTACCTGCTTGTGCTATTATCTCAGCTTCTTTTTCATGGTTTTTCGCATTTAATACTTCGTGTTTTACACCTTTTCTCTTAAGTATTTGAGAAAGTAATTCTGATTTTTCTATTGATACAGTACCAACTAGAACTGGTTGGTTCTTTTTATGTCTTTCCATTATATCTTCTGCTACAGCGTGGAATTTACCATGTTCATTTTTATAAACAACATCTGGTAAGTCTTGTCTTATAACAGGTTTATTTGTTGGTATTTGAACAACGTCCATTTTGTATATTGATTTAAATTCTTCTTCTTCTGTTTTAGCAGTACCAGTCATACCAGCAAGTTTTGAATACATTCTAAAGAAGTTTTGGAATGTTATTGTTGCAAGAGTTTTTGATTCTCTTTGAACATGTAATCCTTCTTTAGCTTCTATTGCTTGGTGTAAGCCTTCTGAGTATCTTCTACCAAACATTAGACGACCTGTAAATTCGTCAACTATAACTATTTCACCATCTTTGGCAACATAGTCTACATCTTTTTTCATTATAGCGTGTGCTTTTAATGCTTGGTTGATGTGGTGGAATAATTCAGTATGTTCAACATCTGTTATATTCTCAACATTGAAGTAAAGTTCTGCTTTTTTGATACCAGATTCACTTAATGAAACTGCTTTTTGTTTTTCATCTATTTCATAATCTCCATCTGATGGAAGCTCTTTTTCTTCTTCAGTTTTTTCTTGTTGTGTTTTACTTGGTCTTTTTAATGTTAATACGAATGTATTAGCATCTGTATATAAATGAGTAGATTTGTCCCCAGGTCCTGATATAATCAGTGGCGTTCTAGCTTCATCTATTAATATTGAATCGACCTCATCGACTATAGCATAGTTTAATTCTCTTTGAACTCTTTGTTCTTTGTGGATTACCATGTTATCTTTTAAGTAGTCAAATCCGTATTCGTTGTTTGTTCCGTAAGTTATATCACATTCATATTGTTTTCTTCTAACTTCTGGATTTTGTCCATGAACTATAACTCCTACAGTAAGTCCTAGGAATTCATAAACTTTCCCCATTTCTTCTTTATCACGTTTTGCTAAGTAATCATTTACTGTAACAACGTGAACACCCTTACCTTCAAGTGCATTAAGGTATACAGGTGCTGTTGCAACTAATGTTTTACCTTCACCAGTTTTCATTTCTGCTATTCTACCTTGATGTAAAACCATTCCCCCGATAAGTTGCACATTGTAATGTCTTAATCCTAAAACTCTTTTTGAAGCCTCCCTAACGGTAGCAAAAGCTTCTGGTAGGATATCATCTAATGTTTCACCTTTAGCTAATCTTTCTTTAAAAATATTAGTCATATTTCTTAATTCTTTATTTGTCATGGCCTCGAATTTAGGTTCCATAGCATCTATTTTATCCGCTACTTTGCTAAATGCTTTTATCTCCCTTTTATCTGCCATGTTGAATAAGTTATCTAAAAAACCCATTGTTTTGCATCTCTCCTCATCGCATAAATTATACTATTATACATTTTAACATAAAACTTGGATATTTAATATTAAATATTAACTTAATTGTCTTTTTTAATACTATTTTCGTTAAACTTTAACATTCTTTAGCTATTTAATATTTCCAACTTTATAAATTAATATGTATTTTACTCTTCTTCACTTTCTTCACTATATAAATAAAGTCCTGTGTCATCAAAACTTAATTTATCTACGTTCTTAAGCTTTCTATTAATCTGTCTAGTTCTAGTTCCAACCAATTTATCTATTTCTGAACTCGCCTGATTTAATTTATTTTGGGCAGAATTAAGTACCGTTTCAAATTTAGAAAACTCAGTTTTAACTGCCCCAAGTATCTTCCAAACTTCGCTAGAGTGTTTTTCAATAGCAAGGCTTCTAAATCCCATTTGTAAGCTATTTAAAAGCGCAACAAGTGTAGTTGGACCTGTTATATTTATCTTGTATTCTCTTTGTACAAACTCAACCAAACTTTGATTTTTCAACACTTCAGCATAAATTCCTTCTGTCGGTAAAAACATAAGTCCAAAATCAGTCGTGTTTGGTGGATCTATATATTTATCTCTTATATCCTTCGCTGATTTTTTAATAAATCTCTCTAAATTCTTAGATGCCACATCTATTTGTGCTTGATTTTGCAAATCATACGCATCTAATAACTTATTATAAACCTCTAGTGGGAATTTTGCATCTAGTGGCAGGTATACCGTTTTGTTATCATAGTCCTTTCCAGGCAATTTTATTGCAAATTCTACTGTTTCTCGTGAACCTTTTTTAGTTATAACATTCTTTTCATATTGTTCAGGAGATAAAAACTGCTCTAATATTCTTTCCAGTTGAACCTCTCCTAATACGCCCCTCGTCTTTGTATTTGAAAGAACTTTTTTCAAATCACCAACCCCCGCAGCCAAGCTTTGCATCTCGCCTAGACCTTTATGTACTTGTTCAAGTCTTTCACTTACTACTTTAAATGATTCACTAAGTCTTCTTTCCAAAGTACTTTGTAGTTTCTCATCTACTGTAACCCTCATTTTTTCTAGATTTTCTTCAGTTGATTTTGTAAGTTCTACGAATTTTTCATTTTGAAGTTTAGTTAAATCATCTATACTACTTCTAAGATTATAGTTAAATGCATCTAACGTTCTCTCCATTGTTCTTGAATATGTATCAAATTGGTTTTTCTGTAAATTTGATAACTCAATCATATTTGATAATATAGTCGCACTCAATTTTTCTATAGAACTACCTATCTCAATCCTATTAGATTGCTCATTTTTTCTAGATTCTTCTCTATTAACAGTAAATTCTTCTCTAAGTGCCTTTTCAACCGATATCAACTTTTGCTCCATATCTCTTTGCACAGGTCCCATATCAACTCCCTGTGGTTTGATAGATATATAAATATTTACGATTAGCAGTATTATCACAATAACTAATAAAATCTCTATCATTGACTACACCCCTTTCTTTTTTATTATTGACACTTTATCGTAATATAAGAACAGATAATCAATTTGCTGCTATGCCTGTAAATAAACTTAAAAAGGCTATCGGTAATATATTACCGATAGCCCGTTACTTTCAATATTTAACTACTTTGTTCAATACTACTATTCATGTTCAATTAATCCATATCCGCCAGTTTCACGTCTATAAACTATTGAAATTTCATCAGTGTCTATATTTCTAAACATATAGAAATCGTGGCCTACTAATTCCATTTGTAATACTGCTTCTTCTGGACTCATTGGTTTCATATCAAATTTTTTGTGTCTTTCTATTACTATATCGAATTCGCCGTCTTTATCTTCAGCAGCATTGTCTTCAATATTTTGGAATCTGATGCTTTCTTGTCCTTTAGCTTGATATTTACCTTTTAATTTGTTTTTATATCTTCTTAATTGTTTGTTTAATTTGTCATAAACAACATCTATTGCAGCATATAAATTTTCTTCGCTATCTTCAGCTCTTATTATAGGTCCATTTATAGGGATTATTGTTACTTCTATTTTTTGTTTTGCTTTTCTAGCACTTACAGTAACTTTAACTTCAGTGTCTTCATGTAGATATCTATCTAATTTACTTAATTTGTCTTCTACAGCCCCTTTGATTCCATCTGTAAGTTCTATTTTTTTTCCTGTTATTAATATTTTCATAAGAACAGCTCCCTTCACTATGTAAAGTTCATAGTATGTACTTCACTAATTATGATAAATTTTTTATGTTTTATTATATATTCTCCATGCGTTTTAAATATCCTTTTAATTTTTAATTTTTTTTTTAATTTTTTTAATTTTTTTTTTAGAATATTTTTTTATATAATAAAATATTTTGTCTAAATGTGGATTAAATTGTCCACAAAACCTGTGTATAATGTGGATAACTATGTTAATAACTTTTTACTCGTTGAAATTCCAACATTTCTTAATTTTCACATATCCACAATACATATGTTTGGATGTTAGTAACATTGTGTTTTTGTGTGTTATTTTAAAATAGGTTATTGTCTATAGAGATTAGTCTTAGGAAAAATAATTTTAACTTTTGTAAATTTTTTATACTGGGATTCAATTTTTATATCCAAATTCATCTTATTACAAAGTTTTTTACAAAGATATAGCCCTATCCCAGTTGAATATTGTTTTTGCCTATCAGTTCCTGTGAATCCATATTCAAATATTCTAGGTAAATCATGATCTAATATTCCTTCTCCATTATCTTCAATAACCAAAACCACATTATTTTTATTGTTCTCACTATGTATTTTTATTATTTTTTCAGGCTTATTTAAATACTTAATGGAGTTTTGTAATACTTGGCATATTATAAAGGTTATCCATTTTTCGTCAATATAAACGTAGTTTTCTAAATTATAGACATCTAATGATATTTTTTTCTGTATGAAACTATCCATATAATCCATAATCGCAATATGTACCACATCTTCAAGCAATACCTTTTTTACAAAGTAATCTTTTTCAACAGAATCACTTCTAGCATAAAATAACATCTGTTCTACAATATTATCTATCTTTTTAATTTGCTTCTTTATTAATTTATCTTGTTTATTATCACAAGATAACGAAATAGCAGATATCGGTGTTTTTATTTCATGTACAAAACTCTCAATATAATCACGATATTCTTTTAAACCACTTTCTAACTCTACAATCTTATCGTTCATTGATTTGCACGATTTTTTTAGTGCATAATAATAGGCCTTATTTTTAAAATTTCTTGGTCTTTTTAAAATCTCTGCAATTAAATACTTTTCGTCTAGTTTATCTACTATTGAAACAATATTTTCATACTCTTTCTTTTCAATTAAATAAGAAGTCACAACATATGCCACTGTGATAAAACTCCATATAAAATCCAATATAATCAATGATTTATTAGGTAGTCCAAATAGTTTAAAATATATACTAATTAAAAACGCCACCGTCACCTGAAATATTATAAACCATATTTTTTCTTCAATATAATCTATAAATTTCATATTATTTTACCCCTATCTAAATTTTATATTCTATATCCCCTACCTCTAACTGTTTTTATAAAATTATGAAGACCTATATCCTCTAATTTTTTTCTTACTCTATTTATATTTACGCATAAAATATTTTCATCTATATAGAATTTATCATTCCACAAATCCTCCATAAATTTCTCTTTTGAAATGTCGTTTCCTGCATTAAGAAACAAATAATACATTATTCTAAATTCATTTCTAGTAAGCTCCACTTCGTAATCTTTATATCTGATTAAAGATAGATGTAAATCTAGAATTACATCTCTTACTACTATTTCTTTATAATTAGTAGGATTACTTTCTTTGAGTTTTCGTTTAATCTTTTCCAATAAAATATACTTATTATAAGGTTTAGTTATAAAATCACTTCCACCTGTTATAATACTTTTAAGTTCATCTTGTTCTGAATTTCTACTAGTTACAAATATAATTGGAACGTTGTTCGTCTCTCTAATTTTTCTACATATATCAAATCCATTCTGATTTGGAAGATTGATATCTAATAAAATAAGATTGTATGACAATCCTTTTATATCCTCTACTACATTTTCAAATTTATTTAAAACAACTGCCCTATAACCAAAACTCTCCAAAAGAACAGCTAACTCATCTCTAATTGCTTTATCATCCTCTATTATTAATATACTGTACATTTATTTTCACCCCTTTATTTATTATTTTATATGATACTTTGAATTAAATCCGATAAAAATACAAAACAGCAATGGGTAACTCTACGTTACCAATTACTGTTTCTCTCTACATAATAATTCTTGATATTTCTACTGTTACTATTTTTAAAATTATTCCCGCACACATTATAAAAAATAAAACCTCTTTAACATTCTGGCTTTTTATAAATAATGCTATGATAGATGAAATTATAATAATACCTGCCCCTATACATCCAACTATAGTCGGAATACTCACAAGTTCAAATATTCCACCAGCTATAGATGTTCCTTCAACAGCATTTTGAATAGTAATATCCAAACCATCTCGCGCTGCTGCAAAACAACAAACTACAAGACCGTATATAGCAAGAATTAATATTCTTCTACCCCAAAATTGTATATTATTCCTATTGATAAAACAATAAGACATAAACCCAATTAATATGAGAATGAGCATTGTTGCAATTATAGTTGTAGTGTTTGAAAAATATAATTTCACACTATTCGCCCCTCTTTCCATACCAATCTAAAATTGCCTTTAGATTTTTTTCATCAACATATTTTCCTCCATGTAACATCATTTCTAACATTTGATCTTCCTCTTGTGTTCATTGCCTTCTCCCTTCTTATAATTTATTATTGTTCTTTTTAATATAAATTTTTTTATACAATATTTTTAATAACTATCCATTTTTTTAGAAAACCTATCAACATGCTTTTTTAACATTTCCGCTAAATCATCTTCTTTTCTTTTATTATCATAAAGACTATACATTAAGAAAATAGGACCATAAAATTCAATTGCAAGTTGCTTTGCCTCTTCCTTTTTTCCTGTTATTCCTGCAAATAAATATGTCATATAATCTATCGGTCCTGAAACCAAATATTTCTGATATAAATCTGCCATTTCTTGATTTCTATACTGCTCTAAAGTAAGCATTCTTCTGAATAAAGATGTAAATTCTTCTTCCGTCCAATGTTTAAATTGTACTTCTGTATAAATTCTGATTTTATCAATAGATATTTTTCTATATCCCTTTATGATTTCATCCATATTCCCCTCTGGCATATTGTACTCTCTTGCCCTTTCATAATCTAATTCGTCCATTCTATTTATAATACTGTCAAAAATGTCTCTTTTGTTTTTATAATGCTTATATAATGCACTTTTCGCCATTCCTAATTCTCCAGAAATTTTACTGATTGAAACAGCTTCATATCCATCCTGGGCAAATAGTTTAAGCGATGTTAATAAAATTTTTTCTTTTGTCGTACACATTTTAAACCTCCTTAGTGAACTATCGTTCACCTTATATTTATATAATAGTGAACGATAGTTCACTTGTCAAGTTATAAATCTAACTTTTTTTGTTTTTTTAATCTATATATCTATTCCTCTATATTTTTCTTGTATCCAAAATAAGTTGCTACAAAGTATATCAAGTATATAAATAGGAATAATGACAAGCTATATAATATTGCATATAAATATGAATATTCGCTGCTTAGCGCTGGGGTAAGGAGATTGTTTAATGAGGTTGTAACTGAAATATCAATTATAATTGGGTAAATTACTGGGAATAAAAAGAACATTAATAGTTGCTTTCTTATTGTTTTATATATTTGACTTTGCTCTACTCCTAATTTACTTAAAATTGAATAATGATATTTATATTTTGTGGAGTCACTCAAGGTTTGTATTGCTAAGATAGTCGCTACAATTGCGGTGAATATAAATGCTATATATAAAAGGATAAATGAAAATATGGTTAATACTGATCTATTTTCTGATACAATTTCACCTTTTATATCTAAATTGTAAGCATAAAAATCTGATTTATCCTTTTTATCTGTAATATTATTTTCAACATACTTGCATATATCATTATATAACTTTTCTGTTGTTGGCTCTGCTGTATTCATCATTATAAATCTATCTAGTATTTTCATATTTAAAACTGCATCATCGGGAACAATTACAAAAAATGTTATTCCTGTACCCCAACAACGTGCAAAATTTTCATAGGTATGTCCCTTAGATTTTAATTCTCTTCCATTTAAATTTATTGTTGTATTATTTTCTAAGTACTCATCTATTGATTTTGAAACATCTCTATTTTCATGTATAAAAAATTCATTTTTTCCTAATGTTATAGTTTTAAGACCTCTCATCTTTAAAAGTTTATTATAGTCGCTAACTTTCATATAACAGTCAACATTAATAAACCCCATAATACTGTCTGAAATATTTTTGCTTATATCATCACGTTTATTTGTATATATGTTGTACTCTATTTTATCTTTTATTGTGCAGTGAGTATTTATATATTCTTCATATTCTTTAACTATTTTTTTATTATTTTTCGTTTGAATTTGTAGAATTTCTGGATAGTCACTATAAACTTCCGATATCATTACATCATAAGCAGCAATAGAGTTTATTTGTGCATTGAACATATCTGTATACATCATTGAGCCTGATAGTGATAAAAATGAAAGAGTTATCAAAAGTGATAAAGTACCCAATGTCATCCCCACAGTCTTTATTTTGGAAGTAAATTGTCTTGTTATAAATAAGTTATCGTTTTTGTATTTTATCTTCTTGCTATTTATAACAAAATCAATTATAAAATCGCCTACTGTAATAGTTATCCCATATATACTTATAATTAATAATGGAACTTCTCCAACTATCATCGGTATACTTCCATTATCACCAACATGATAAAGTCCCTTTTTAAACAATGTCAGTGATGTTATTCCAATTATGAAAAAAACTACGAATAGTATTTTTTTCTTTTTACTATTTTTAAATACTCGTTCTTCATTTTGCTTATCTAAATAAAGTAAATCATATACCTTCATTTTTTTTATTATTCTATTTATTCTAAACATCACAAATAAATATATGATTATAAAATATAATATGCTAAGTGCAAATGGCTGCCAAGAAATTGAGAAGTTTAGCTTGTATTGAACCTCAAATATATTCATTATTACTGCTGTCAATAAATCGCTCAAAATATAACCTATAAATATCGAAACTTCAAACGCAAATATGCCTAGAAAGATATTTTCGATTAAAAACATTTTTATTATGTCTTTTCGCTCTATGCCAAGTATCATATATGTTCCAAATTCTTTGCTCCTCTTCGAAAGCATAAATTTCATTGTATAATTGATTAACCAACCAATTACAAACACTACTAGCACACTCACTTCTATAACAGCTAGTCTAAAATTCATCATCGTACTAGATAATTCCCTAACGTCTTTTGAGTATACAATTAGGTTAAATGCTATTATTAGCGAAAATGACATTATAACTGTAATTAAATATACTAGATAACCTTTTATACTTCTTTTTGCATTTCTAATTGCTAACTTTCTCAACATTTCGCATCACTTCCTTTTAGTAGGTTCAATCTATTATTTAACATCTTGAACATCACCTCCAAGAAGTGTTAGTATATCTAATATTTCATTGAAAAATTCTTTTCTAGTTTTTGAGCCTTTTAAAATCTCTGTGAATATATTTCCGTCTTTTAAAAATAATATTCTCTGGCAAAAACTTGCACTAAAAGCATCATGTGTCACCATCAATATTGTTGCATTTAACTTTTTATTTATTTCATCCATCGTTTCAAGTAACATTCTCGAACTTTTTGAATCAAGTGCTCCTGTTGGTTCATCTGCTAAAATTAATTTTGGATTATTTATCAATGCCCTAGCACATGCACATCTTTGTTTCTGGCCACCCGAAACCTCATATGGAAATTTATCTAGTATACCTTCAATCCCTAATCTTTTTGCTATATCATTTACCATTTCATCTATTTTATTTTCATTCTTTTTATTTATAATTAGTGAAAGTGATATATTTTCAGCTATTGTCAAAGTATCTAGTAAATTAAAATCTTGGAATACAAACCCCAAATTATTTCTTCTAAATGATGCTATGTCTCTATCTTTTATTTCTGTTATATCATTGCCGTTAATTATAATTTTGCCAGCTGTAACTGTATCTATTGTTGAAATACAGTTTAAAAGTGTAGTCTTTCCACTTCCACTAGCCCCCATAATCGCAACAAATTCTCCTTCATTTACTGAGAATGAGATATTATCTATTGCCTTTGTTATATTGTTTTTTGTTCCGTAGTATTTTTTCAGATTCTCTATTTTTAAAATATTTTGCATAAAATCCACCTCTTATTTTTTTAGGATTTAAGATCTTAAATTTAATTATCTTTATTAGTTAACCTATAATCATTGTATCAACAAAAGATATAAGATTTTATTACACTTTTGTTAGGTTGGTTATTATATTTTAAAATTTAACCTAAACAAAATTACTTATATGTCTTAAAATATATAAATAGCTGAAAATAATATAAAAAGGAGTTTTAATAATGATAACTAAAGAAATGATAGAAAACGAAAAAGGTTATTACGCAAAGCATTTTGCTATGGACCCTTCGTTAAAAACAAATGCTCAAAATTTATTGTGGGAGTTTAATAATACAAGACCTGATGAAAGTGAAAAACGCGCTAGTATTTTACAAAAATTGTTTGGAACTTGTAGTCCTATGACTTTTATCGAGCCAAACTTTAAATGTGACTATGGTTTTAATATTCACACACACGGATTTGCCTTCATAAATTACAATTGTGTTATGCTTGATACTTCTCCAATTAATATTGGTAAAAATACATTTATCGGACCTGGTACTTGTCTTTCTTGTGCTGGACATCCGATTTATCCTTCTGAACGTATTGTTGAAGGTATTTCTACATCTAAACCTATAACTATCGAAAATGATGTTTGGATTGGGGCTAATTGTACAGTTTTCGGTGGAGTTACAATTGGAGCTGGAACTGTAATCGGAGGGGGAAGTGTGGTAACAAAAGATATCCCAGCTGGTGTTGTTGCTGCTGGAAACCCATGTCGTGTTTTACGTCCTATAACTGAGGATGATAGAATAAACTTAACAGAAGATTTTAGAGCTTTATAAATTTCACAAAAAAAGTAGGAGCAAAATGCTCCTACTTTTTATTTATCTTAAATATCAAATTATCAATTAATCAATCAAATTATTTTGTTACTAGTTCAACTTCAACTGGTATAGATTTTTCAACAGCTTCTCCGTTTATTATTTTTATAGCTGTTTCTACTGCTGTTGCACCCATTAAATCTGGTTTTTGAGCAACTGTTGCTGCCATTTTACCTTTTTTAATTGCTGCTAATGCATCATCTGTTGAGTCGAATCCAACAACTACTATATCTTTATTTCCTATTGCTTCAACTGCACCAAGTGCCATTTCGTCATTGTGAGCGAAAACACCTTTTATATCTGAGTTAGATTGAAGCATATTTTCCATAACTGTCATACCTTCTGAACGGTTAAAGTTAGCTGTTTGGCTAGATACAACGTTTAATTGTTCATCTGCTACCTTGTGGAATCCTGTTCCTCTGTCTATTGTTGCACTTGAACCTGAAGTTCCTTCTAATTCAACAACTTTTGCATCTTTTCCAACTAAACTTACTAAGTATTCTGTTGCCATTTTTGCACCTTCAACATTATCAGATGCTATTGAACAATCTACATCTACACCATTAACTGCACGGTCTAGAGAAATAACTTTTATACCTTTTGCAATTGCATCTTTTACTGCTGGTGCAACTGCATCAGAATCAACTGGATTTACTATTAAAATACTTATATTTTTTGAAATTAAATCTTCTATATCACTTGTCTGTTTTGCTGCATCATCACCAGCATCTACTACTATTAAATCTCTTCCTTCTTCTTTTGCTTTATCTTTAGCACCCTGGCTTAAAGTTACGAAAAATGGATTGTTTAATGTAGATACTGAGAATCCTATACTTCCATTTCCTACTACAGCTCCGTCTGAGCCTGCACTTGATTCTTCACCTTCTATACTACATCCTACTAATGAAAATGCTAGTATTGCTGATGATACAAGAGTAACTATTTTCTTAAGTTTCATAATTATGCCTCCTAGAGTTAGGTTATTTTTAAAATTTTTATAATAATTAACGTTTACGGTCTGATAAAACTGCTATTAATATAACTAAACCTTTTACAACATCTTGGTAGTAAGAAGATACTCCTAAGATATTTAGTCCGTTATTTAATACTGCTATTATTAGAACACCTACAAATGTGCCCCATATTCTACCTCTACCACCGTTCATACTAACTCCACCAAGTGCAACTGCTGCAATTGCATCTAGTTCATATCCTGTACCTAGTGTTGGTTGTGCTGAACCTAAACGAGATAAAAGTACTAAACCTGACATAGCTGCCATTAATCCTGAGATTGCATAAGTAGCTATTTTAGTTCTATCTATGTTTATACCTGCTAATTTTGCAGATTTTTCGTTACTACCTGTTGCATAAACTTTACGACCAAAAGTAGTTCTTTCTAATATAAACATAAATCCTATAAAGATTAATATAAACATTATTACTGGGAATGGGATATTTAATATAAGTCCTTTTCCTACGAATTTTAATAAATAACTATCTCCTAAGTTAGATATTGGTTTTCCATCCATGAAGATCATTGTTAATCCTCTGAATACTGTCATTGTTATTAATGTTGCTATAAATGGTTGTAAACGTCCTTTTGTAACAAATATACCACTTATAATTCCAAATAATACACCTAATACTAATGCTACTATCATTGCAATTGCAACTGGTGTTCCATTAGCTATTAAACTAGCACAAATTGCTGTTGTAAGCGCCAACACCGAACCCACTGATAAGTCGATTCCACCAGTTAAGATAACGCAAGTCATACCAAATGCAATTAGTCCATTTATTGAAGATTGTCTAAGTAAAGATAAGAAGTTCTTTACTGTTCTAAACTCTGGACTTATTATACTTATTACTGCTACTAAAAGAATTAATGCAATTACCGCACCTAAATCTTGTATCCGATTCATTACTTTTTTATTTTCCATTTAGTTCTCCTCCTGTCGCTAAAGTCATGATACTTTCTTGGTTTGCTTCTTCTTTATTTAAAATTCCTCTTACTTCGCCTTCTCTTACTACCATAACTCTATCAGACATTCCTAAAACTTCTGGTAGTTCGGATGATACCATAATTATCGCAACACCTTTTGCTGTAAGTTCATTAATTATGTTATAAATTTCTTTCTTCGCTCCTATATCAACACCTCTTGTAGGCTCATCTAGGATTAAAACTTTCGGATTAGTGTAAATCCATTTTGCAAATACTACTTTTTGTTGATTCCCACCGCTTAAATTATCACATTCATGTTGCGGTCCAAAGCATCTAATTTTTAATTCTTCAATTCCTTGATTAACAAGTTCTTGTTCTTTTTTCTTATTTATAACTCCATTTTTAGAGATTTTTCCAAGGTTAGCTAAAGAAATATTTTTCATTATACTTTCTTCTAACATTAAACCTTCAACTTTTCTATCTTCAGTTATAAATCCAATTCCATTTTCTATTGCTTGTTGTGGATTTTTATTTTTTATTTCTTTTCCATCTAGGAATATTTGACCTGTTACATGAGGCATGTTACCGAAAATAGCTTGCATTATTTCCGTTCTTCCTGCTCCCATAAGTCCTGATACACCTAAAACTTCTCCAGCACGAACATCAAAAGATACATTTTCGAATGCTCCTGGACAGTTTAAGTTTTTAACTTCAAATGCTACATCTCCGATTTTTGCATCTCTTAATGGGTATCTTTCTCCAATTTCTCTACCTATCATCATTTTAACTATGTCATTCATATCAATATCTGCAATTCTTTTAGTGTCTATATAAGTACCATCTCTAAGAATTGTTATACGATCACATAATTCAAATATTTCCTCCATACGGTGAGATATGTAAACTATTGAAACACCTTTTTTTCTAAGTGAATTTACTACTTTGAATAATACTTCTGTTTCACTTTGAGTTAATGCAGCAGTTGGCTCATCCATGATTATTACTTTTGCATCTACCATAAGAGCTTTCGCTATTTCTATCATTTGTTGTTGACCTATAGATAGTTCATCCATTCTTTGGGCTGGATCTATATCAACACCAAGCATGTCTAGAATTTCTTGTACCCTTTTTCTCATGGCTTTTCTATCACATATTCCAAATGCTTTTTTTATCTCTTTGCCTAAAAACATATTTTCTTCAACTGTTAAATCAAATAATACATTTAACTCTTGGTGAATAAATACTATTCCTGCTTTTTCGGCTTCTTGTGGGTTGTTATAACAAACTTCTTTTCCATCTACTATAACTTGACCAGCATCCTTAGTATAAACACCTGTTAGAATCTTCATTAAAGTCGATTTTCCTGCACCATTCTCTCCCATAAGAGCATGAACTTCGCCATCATCTAATAGGAAACCTGCACCTTTTAAAACTGCATTGCCGCCAAATGACTTATCGATTCCACGCATTTCAATTTGCATATCTCTACCTCCTTATTTTTATTAAAAAATACATCCTGATTGTAAAATTATGTTCGCATAAGGAGTAGTTTCTCCTGTACGTATTACTGCTTTACATTCCTTTGTCATTTCTTTTAATCCAACATGAGAAACGAATTCTACCTCTATTTCTTGTCCTGCAAAATATTCATTTATTTCAGCTAAAACTTTTGGATTGTTTTCTTTTATTTCTTCTGCTAAAACTATTTTTTCTATTTTCATATCGTCGCCAACTTCTTTTAAAACGTCCATAAAAGTTGGCACTCCGAATTTAACTGCTAAATCAATTCTTTCTGTTTCATCTGGTATTGGAAGACCGCAATCTCCTATACATATACGATCTGTATGCCCCATATATGAAAGTACTCTTGATATATCACTATTTAAAATTCCATGTCTTTTCATTGATATTTTCTCCTCAACTTTTGCTTTATTTTTTACTGTAACTCTTTTTCTACTTCACTTACTGTTGGCATTCCTGTTTGTGCGCCGAATTTTTCTGTAGATAAACTAGCTGCTGTATTCGCAAAAGTTAATGCAGTTTTTATATCTGCTCCATTTGCAATTTGTACAGAAAATGCACCATTTAATGTATCTCCTGCCCCTGTTGTATCAACTACTTTGGCTGGTCTTGCTGGTACTGTTAATATTTCACCAGTTTCTAAACATGTTGAAACACCTTTTGAGCCTTGAGTTATTAATAATTTCCCTGCATATTTTTTAAGAAGTTCTTCTGATGAAAGTTCATTTCCAAATATAAGTACTGCTTCATGTTCATTTGGAGTTAAGTAGGTTACTTTTTCAACAACTTCCATTGGAACTTCTGCTGCTGGTGCTGGATTTAATATTACTGGTATATTATTTTCTGAGCAAAATTCTACTGTATAATGAACTGTTTCAAGTGGTATTTCATGTTGAAGTACTACCATATCGTAATTTTTTAATTCTTCTTTTATACCATCTATATATTCTTTGTCTACTTTTCCATTTGCTCCTGGAACAACTATTATTGTGTTGTCATTTTCACCTATTGTGATCATCGCAATTCCTGTTGGAACTCCTTCTAACACTTTTATGTTGTCTGTTTTTATTCCATGATTTTTCATGTTATCTATCATTTTTTTACCGTTCTCATCATCCCCAACACATCCAAACATCTCTACTTCTGCTCCAAGTTTGGCCATTGCTACTGCTTGATTTGCACCTTTTCCTCCTGGTATATAGCTGATATTATCTCCCATTAAAGTTTCTCCTTTTAGTGGAATTCTTTCAGCTGTAACCGTCATGTCTATATTAATACTTCCTACTACTGCAAGTCTCATTACTTTCACCCTTTCCTTTTTGTCGTTTGACGCTCTATTAACTCAACATCAAATATATTTTCCCTTTCGATATTATGTCCATCCCTATATTGAATAATAATTTGTGTTGCTTTTTTGCCTATCTTTGTTATGGGTTGAGCAACAGTTGTTATTTCTGGCGTGAATAAACAACTAAATTTTATGTTATCAAATCCTATTATTTGTATATCTTCTGGTATATTATATCCTTTTTGTGTAAGTGTTTTATAAACAGAAATAGCAACCATATCATTACTTGCTATAATTCCGTCTACATCTGGATATTTTGTTATTAATTCTTCTGCTTTTATTAATCCAACATCATAGCTGTATCCACACTCTATGTATTGTTCTTTAATCCCATATTCTTTGCATATATCTTGATATCCTAAATATCTTTGTTTTGCACTCGAAATATTTTGTGGACCTTTCATACAAACTATATTTTTGCAACCACATTCTATTAAATGTTTTGTAGCTATTTTTCCACCGCTATAGTTATCTGATTCTACTATTGCAATTTCATTAATCTTTGAAAGTTTTCTATCCACCAAAACTACTGGGAATCCATTGTCTTCTAAATTTTTTATTGTATTATTACTATCTGTTACCATGATAAGACCATCTGCTTTTAATTGATTTAACATCTGTATATTCATCAATTCTTTTTCTTCGTTATTATTAGAATTGCAAAGCAGCATCTTATATCCATTTTCGTACGCCTCTTCTTCAATCGCCTTTGCTAACTCGCTGAAAAATGGGTTTTCAATGTTTGGTACTATTACCCCTATAATCTTTGATGATTGTTTAAACAGAGCTCTTGCTAGTTCATTAGGTCTGAAACCCGTTTCATCAATAACCTTTAGCACTCTTTGTTTCTTTTCATCATCAACATTGGCGGTTCCATTTATTACTCTTGATACTGTTGCTGGTGAAACACCAGCTAGTTTAGCTACTTCTCTAATACTTGCCATATTATTATCCCCTTTGATAAGTTTTAGAACAGTGTACTCTGAAACCTGTTTCAAATTTTGTTAATATAATTATAATCCCAGATATATAAATCGTCAACATTATTTTTGCATTTTTTGCTATTTTTCTCGAATTATTTTTATTATGCAAACGTTTCTTGTATATACTTTTATTTAATTAGTATATCACATTTATTTTTCTTACTAATTTCTAAATTTATCTATTTCTTCATCTTATAAAGATTTAATCCATTTTTCATATTTGCTACAACTAAAAAAATACAAAATAAAAACTCCCCCATAAATAAGTATAACGCTTATTTATAAGAGAGTTATTAGTAGTATAATTTAAGCAACAAAAAAGTACCTTAATAGGTACTTATATGAACTATTCAGCTGACCTGGTTTTTGACCCCACACTCGCCTACTGCGACGTTCGCTCTGGGTTTGCCGCACTACTAGCCGTCTCGATTTAGAATTTTTTTGGTTATCGGTAGGTCTTACTTCTAAGCCGCACCATGATCATCAACTCCGCTTTTGGCGTTGACTTACGTGGATCCCTTTGCCTGCGACTGGCCTGGACTTTCAACCACAGACCTGAATAATTACTAATATATTTTAATATCTTCTGATAGATATGTCAATAGAATCATTTACCTTGTAATCCTATTTTTCTATTTATTTTTGACAATTCATTTTATTATTACTGTTATGTTATTATTTTATATATTTTAATCATTTTCCTCATAAGGCAAATACATATCATAACCCCTAGTTAATAATGTTAAAACAGTTATCTTGTTTACTGGTACTAATCTAAGTTCTTTTGATATTTCGTTAGTTGTAGCAGCGGTTGTAAAAATATCATCTATTAAAATTACATTTTTATTTTTAAGCAAATTATCATTATCCTTTATAACAAATGAATTCTTTACTTCTTGCTCTCTTTCTTTTTTATTTAAATTGTAGAGTCTTCTTGTATTTCTTTTTCTAAAAATACAATTCAAAATAGGAATTCCTGTTATTTCACTCAAATCTTCTGCTATTTTTTGTGCTTGATTAAATCCTCTTTTTCTAAGGCGTTTTTTATGTAAAGGAACAAATAACAAGTAATCTCCAGTTAGATTTTCTAGTTCCATTTTTTCACTCATAATTTGTGCGACATATCTACAGAAATAAGTCTTATTTCTATATTTAAAATCAAGTATCATCTTTTTACTTGTTTTGTTGTATTCTATACATGAAATCGCTCTATCAAAATAAAAAGTTCTTCTTTTACAAGATGGACAGTCCTTTATATTTTCATATTCTAAATTATGATTTACTAATGGTTTTCCACATTTTAAACAAGCATCCTTTAAAAAATGTAATTCCTTAAAGCAATCTTTGCATATAGAATATGAATTTGTTAATTTTATTGGATTATCACAAATTATACAGGATATATTCTTTGGATAAATAAAATCAAGAAGTATATCCTTAATATATTTTAATATTGATTTTTTATCTTTTATATTATCAGTTATTTTCTCTTTATTCGTTATCTTCAATCAGCAGACCCTCTTTTTTAAATTTATTTAACTTAACTGCTAAATTAGAGTATCTGTCATTGCTTCGATTGTTTTTTATCATAAATTCTAGGTACTTAACTTCACCGACTAGCACAACCTGTTTCTTTGCACGTGTAACGGCTGTATAAAGTAGATTTCGGCTAAGTAACATCGGTGGCGCCCACGCCATTGGTATTACAACGATTGGGAATTCACTCCCTTGGCTTTTATGAATAGTTGTACAGAAACTGTGGTCTAACTCATCGAGTTCGTCGTACTTATAAGTTACGATTTTTAAACTATCGAATATTACAAATATCTCTTTCTTCTCTTTGTCTATATAGTAAATATAACCAATATCGCCATTATATATACCATGTCCACTATTACTGCCATCTTCACTTTGCCATTTTCTCGTATAATTATTTTTAATCTGCATAACCTTGTCGCCAACTCTGAATGTTCTTTTTGAAAATATTTCTTCAGTTTTATATTTTGATGGCGGATTAAGACTTTTTTGCAGCTCTATGTTTAAATTATTTACACCAAGAGTTCCTTTTCGCATTGGCGATAAAACTTGAATATCTTTTAATTTATCTACTCCGTAGAATTTCGGCAATCTCTCACTGACAACTCCTACGATTTCTTGTAGTATATCGTCCCCTTCTTTTTTAATAAAGAAGAAGTCCTTCCCTTTTACATTCAATTTTAAAGGTTCACCTTTATTAATTTTATGAGCATTGACTACTATCATACTTTCTTGGGCCTGTCTGAATATCTCATTTAATCGAACTGTATTTATAACTTCTGAATCGATAAGGTCTTTTAATACATTTCCTGCCCCAACTGAAGGCAACTGGTCGTTATCCCCAACGATTAAAAGTCTTGTCCCCGATTTTATGGCTCTAAGCAGGCTGTACATTAGCACAATATCAACCATTGAAACCTCATCAAGAATAACAACATCAGCATCAATTGGGTCTTCTTCATTTTTCATAAATGTAAGTTCATCGCTGTCCATTCCGAATCCCATTTCTAAAAGCCTGTGAATTGTCTTTGCTTCTTTATTCGAAGTTTCGCTCATTCTCTTTGCTGCACGTCCTGTAGGCGCTGCTAAAACAACTTTTTGGTCGTTGTTTTCAAATACTTTGATTATTGTATTGATTGTTGTTGTTTTCCCTGTACCTGGTCCACCAGTTATTATTACAACACCTTTTTCAATAGCTTCTTTAACTGCCATAACCTGATTTTGTGCCAGTTTAATTCCTTCTTCTCTTTCAATCAATTTTATTTCATGGTCAACGTCTATATTTAAGTTTTCAAAATCATATTGTGCAAGTCTTATCATTTCTTTGCACACTCCATTTTCAGAAAGATAATATGGCATAAGATATACATTTATATCGTTTTGGTCCTTTTCAACATGTATTTTCTGAGTATATGCCAATTCAAGAACACCTTCTTTTATCTTTTCTGCCTCAATTTCCAATACTTTCATCGCCTGTGGTACAAGAACACTAAGCGGCAAATATGTATTTCCATTTGATGCACTTTGGTTAAGTGTATATAAAATTCCTTGGAATATTCTATCCCTAGAATATTTATCTATACCAAGCTTCTTTGCGATATCGTCCGCAATTCTAAACCCAATTCCCCTGATATCTTCAGCAAGTCTGTATGGATTCTTATTTATAATGCTAATTGCATTCTCTTTATATTTTTTATAAATTTTTAAACAGTAATTAGGAGTTATTCCATAAGGAGAAAGTTGCATAATTATATTTCTCAATTCTCTATTTTCCTCATAACTCTCTGTTATCTGTTTTATTTTCTTTGACCCAATTCCCTCAACTTCTTTTAATCGCTCTGGAGTGTTTTGGATTACGTCTAGAGTATCGACTCCAAACTTTTCAATAATCCTAGTTGCCATTTTCTCTCCTATACCATGAATCATACCAGAAGATAAATAAGCGTAAATTCCCTCCAAAGATGAAGGTGTAACAGGCATAAATTTATTTACTTCAAATTGTGAGCCATATGTTTTATGTGTGACCCATCTTCCTTCAACTTCTATACTCTCACCAACAGACAAAGTCGGCATACATCCAACAATTGTAACTTCTTCGTCTTCGTTTGCAAGATAAGCTATAGTATATCCATTATCTTCATTTTTAAAAACTATATCACTTATCATACCTTCTAATTTTTCCATAATACAACACTCCTAATTGTGCTTTTTAGCACATGCTTTATATTATAATTGAGCTATTTTAGTCCATATATTAGTATGTCCCAAAATAGCCTATAGCATATTAACTAAAATAATTCATCTGTTTCTATTTCATCTAAAACTTCTTTTAATTCTTTTCTAGCTTGTTCTATCATAGCCTTATCTTGTTTATTTAAAATTGCTTCAAATTGTGTAAGAGCTTCACCGATAATTTTTCTATCTTCTCCAGTGAATTCTTCATACATTCTTTCACCTCTAAATAGAAGTTCTTTGTTTTTTTCTTGGTCTCTTGGATGAATTTTTAAATAATTAAGCTCCTCAAATCTAGCCTTTGCATCTTCTTCTGATATTGGGCTATTTTCTTTTTGGATAATAATTTTTTTCTTTTCCCCTGTTGAGTTTACCTTAACAATTACTTCTAATATTGAGTTTATATCGTATGTATAAGTTACATCAATTGATTCTTTTCCTTCTGGCCCTTTTGAAACAACTACTGAAATTTCACCTAATTTTAGGTTATTTTTCGCAAGTCTGCTCTCACCTTGAAGAACTTCGACAACAAGTTTGCTTTGCCCGTCATAACATGTATAGAATGTTTCTGTTCTGCTGACTGGTATAACTGTGTTTCTTTCGATTATAGGATAATAATACCCAGATTCACGAGTATTTCCCATTCCTTTAACAGAAACTTCTGTTCCAAGCGAGAATGGACAAACATCAGTAAGCACAATTTCTTTTATATATTGGTCTCTTTCTTTCATAGCAGCTTGAAGTGCTGCCCCTATTGCAACAGCTTCATCAGGATTTACACTTGTGTTTGGAAGTCGTCCAAATATTTTTCCAACAAACTTTCTTATTATTGGAAGTCTTGTTGCCCCACCGATTAATATTATTTCATCTATTTGACTTAATTTTATTTTTGCATCTTTTAAACTTCTCTCTATTGGTTTTCTCAATTTAGATAGAAGTAATTCACACGATCTTTCATAAGAATCTATACTTATTTCTGTCTCATAAATATTATCGTTTATATTACATTTTATATTCACTGTCTTCTTGTCTGAGAATTCAAGTTTTGCTTTTTCACATTGTTTTTTTATATGAGATAAAGCCTTTTTATCAAGTTTATCTTCATCTAATTTAACTTGGTCAATAAACATTCTATATAGTATGTCTGTGAAGTCTTCTCCACCTATATAGTTGTCCCCAGCTACTGCTCTAACTTCCATTATATTTTTATACATTTCAAGTATTGAAATATCGAAAGTTCCTCCACCAAGGTCGAACACTAAGAATTTAGTGTGGTCATCTCTTTTATCTATTCCATAAGCTATTGCAGCTGCTGTCGGCTCATTTATTATACGGTTTACCTTTAATCCAGCAAGTTCTCCAGCCTTTTTTGTTGCCTTTCTTTGTTCGTCATTAAAATAAGCAGGCACACTAATTATCGCTTCTTCTACTTTTTGCCCTATAAAAACTTCAGCATCTTCTTTTAACGATTTTAATACAAAAGAAGATAACTCCTCAGCCTTAAACTTTTTATCTCCAAGAATAAATTCCTTATCAGTGCCCATACTTCTTTTAAAAACTTCTGCTGTCATATTTGGATAAAGTATTTTTCTTTCCTTTGCAACTTTTCCAACATAAATATTATCATCTTCATCTATACTCACAACAGACGGAGTTAAATTTTCTCCAAGTCTATTTGGTATTATTTTCACTTCACCTTCGTCAAAATAACAAGCTAAACTGTTTGTTGTTCCTAAATCTATTCCTATTATCATAAATAACGTCTCCTTGCTACCTTTTTCTATTTAAAAAGTCCGATTTTATATGCCAATCCAATAGCATCTGTTCTCGATATATCTAATTTAAATATTTCATCTAAATGAGCTTTTACCTTATCTATATCCCCTTTAACATATTCTAAATATGCAAGGCTACACATAGCATCGATACATTTTACTTCTGAACAGAAAAAGCATCTTGGCGATGTAAGCGCCTTATCTATATATTCATATGCCTTATCGTATTCACCTAAAATAATATACGAATCACCTAAATATTGATAAATATAAGGTAATCTATCTACTTTAGATTTTAGGTTATCTACAGGAGTTAATTCTATTACCTTTTTAGCATAACTATGTGCCTTTGCCTTATCTCCCAACTCAAGACATATTCTTCCCGCAGTTATATAGTTAGCTCTATTGTCTGCAACAAATTGTAACTCTTTTATAGCCTCTTCAATTAATTTTAATGCTTTTTTATAATTTCCTGTATAGAATAATAGTTTTGCTCTATCCCTCTTATGGTCTGGTTCTGGTTTTACCATTAATGAAAAAGTTTTTAGTGCCGCTTTCATATTTCTTTTCTCTATATTTAAATTAGCCATACGAGACATGGCTTCGGCGCTTAATTTTGATTTATTCATTGCTGATAAATACTCATCTAAAATTTCTTCGCCTTTATCAAAATCCCCAACCTTAACATATTGGTTATATATATCTATTAAATCAGAAGGGTCATTTGTGTTTTCATAATTTTCTCTATAGTATTTAATTGCATCTTCACTCATTCCTAACTTTGCACATACTAGACCTAATGTCCCTTCTAAATAAGATGAACTTTCGTATTCATCGCTATTATCAAAAATTTCCTTCGCTTTTATAAAATACTCATACGATTTTTTCGCATTATCTATCATGTTGTAATAAATTCCGAAGTATTCGTATAATCTTGGGTCATCTTTAAGATTTTTACATAAGTACACTAAATCTTTATATAAATCATCTAGATTTAACAATTCTAAGTTTACTTGAACTCTTTTAAAATAGTCATCTATATCATATTCTTTTTCAATCTGTTTATTGTAATATTCTAATGCTTTTTCATAAAGATCTTGGTCATTATATATATCTCCGATTTTTCTATCACTATATCCGTTGTCCGGATATAATTGCTCTATGTACTCAAAAGTTTCTTTAGCATCATTATATTGTTCTCTTATACTAAGTTCTATTCCTTTATAATAAAGTAATCCTTGATGTTTCGGACTGTATTTTAATCCTTTTTGTACAAGTTCTAAAACATCTCCTTCTTCATCAGTGTTGAAAATTTCATTTATATAGTAGAAGTATAATTCTTCTGGAAATGCTAGTATTCCATCATCATCTTCTTCTAGTTTTTTTATTAGATTTTTATAGATTTCCGTAGCTTCTTCTCTTTTATCTTCATAATCTAAAATAAGAGCTTCTAAGAAGTCTAAGTTCTGATTTTCAACATCTTCATTTCTTAAAGATTTTATTTCTTCTTTAGCCATTTCGATTTCTTCTACTTCTATTAAGATTCTTATTTTATATATGTATGCAAATAAATTATATGGGTCTTTATATAAGATATCATTACATTCATCAAATGCTTCTTTCAGATATTCCAATTCATAAAGCGATCTAATTTTCATCATATATGCTTCTGATACTTCAGGGTTTATTTCTATAATTTTGTCACAAACCTTTAGCATTTCTTCATATTGTTGATTTGCAAATAAAATTTTATTCTTCATATTTAAAAATTGTACATCATTTGGAAGTATCTCAAGTGATTTATTCAATTCTTTTAGAGCATTATTATTTTCGCCTTTTTGATTATATATCCATGCTTTTGTAAAATATACATTCTCCATAGATTTATATTTAGGCGCAAAATTATTTAACTTTTCTTCTGAAGCATTTTCTATTCCATTTTTCCACATATCTGCATACTTTAATGCCTCGTCATATTTTTTCATATCTAAATAAATTCTAGCAAATAATCTATAAATCATTAAATCTGTATTTTCGTCTACTTCTATCGAATTTGCAATATTGTATGCTTCATCTAATCTATCAACAATATAATATGTATGTGCTATTTCTAATAGCTTGTCAGTTTCAAACTTATCTTGTCCTAATCTAACTTTATTTTCATAATCATTTATAATATCTTGATTTAATTCATCGAATAGTCTATCAATCTCTTCATATTCATACCCTTCCGAATTAATCACAGTTAATAACTCTCTTGCTTCAGCAAATCTTCCCTCATTTTTATAAATAATGCATAATCCTTCACATGCCATTACATTTGATGGTTCTTTTTCTAAAACAGTTTTATAATATTGTTTGGCTTCTTCATTTTGACCTTTATCTGCTAAAATCATTCCTTTTAATAAATCAGCTTCAACAACCTCATTATATTTGGGGTCTATATTAGATATGATATCCCAAGCTTCATCTAATCTGTCTAAGTTATAAAGTACGACTGCCTCTTTTTTATCCACTTCCGGATGATATATTCCATATTCTTTTAAATCTTGTAATAAATCATATGTTTTTTCAATATCTCGTTCTCTATATTTTCTATTCATTTCATAAAAATCAGTTAAAAATGCTTCATAATCAAGCCCATCTTTTATTTCAAACAGACTATATGAAGGATATTCATCGTATTTAATTCCATCAACAATTATATTATCTATAAATTCTTCTGGAAAACTTTCATATAATTCATCTATATCCTCTTCAAAATTGAAAAACTCATTTAAAAATCTAATTACAGCTGATGGAAGGTAGTAGTTTTGCGTAAAAAATTCTAATAGAGCATCTCTTGCATCTGTTTTTGTCCCTATATTTTGGCATACATCATCTTTTAGCAATTCTGCCCATGCATTTATATCATTTCTCGCTCTAAAGTTGTTATATACCTCTCTTACTTTTGCCATCCACAGACCTATTTCAGTATTATCTATTTCAGTATTATCTATTTCATTTTTATCTTCTTCGTCTTCTTGATTTGCATATTCAATAGCCTCTTCATATGCTTTTCTAAGTTGCATAAATTCTTCTGGTTTGTCTTCAGGATTTGTGTTGCTTAATTTGTTTAAGTACGCTTCCTTGATTTCCATCTCATTTTTTGTTGGCTCAATCCCTAATATTTTAAAAATCCTCATAAATTCCTCCATAAATCCCTAATATCATTTTTCAATACCATTAAGGGTTTATCTTATAAATTCCCTTATAAAAATAGTACACTAGTTTTGTAAAGAAAAAAAGACCTTGCACTTAATATGTACAAGGTCTTTATATATTTAAAATTATAATATTCTAACTAACTATATACCAGCTTGTTCTTTTAAAGTTTCAGCTTTATCAGTTCTTTCCCATGGTAAATCTATATCAGTTCTACCGAAGTGACCGTAAGCAGCAACTTGTTTGTATATAGGTCTTCTTAAGTCAAGGTCTCTTATTATAGCACCTGGTCTTAAGTCGAAGTTTTTGTTTATTAATTCAACTAAAACTTCTTCAGAAACTTTTCCAGTTCCGAAAGTATCAACGAATATTGATAATGGTTTAGCAACACCTATTGCATAAGCTAATTCTATTTCACATTTGTCTGCAAGTCCAGCAGCAACTATGTTTTTAGCTACGTATCTAGCAGCGTAAGCAGCAGATCTGTCAACTTTTGTTGGGTCTTTACCAGAGAATGCTCCACCACCGTGTCTAGAGTATCCACCGTAAGTATCTATTATTATTTTTCTACCAGTTAAACCAGTATCTCCTTGTGGTCCACCTATAACGAATCTACCTGTTGGGTTGATGTAGTACATAGTTTCTTCATCTAATAATTCAGCAGGTATAACAGCTTTTATAACGTGTTCTATTAAGTCTCTTCTTATAGTTTCGTTATCAACACTTTCACTATGTTGAGAAGATATTAATACAGTGTGAACTCTAACTGCTTTGTTTCCTTCATATTCAACAGTTACTTGAGTTTTACCATCTGGTCTTAAGTAATCTAATAATCCAGATTTTCTAACTTCTGTTAATCTTCTTGATAATTTGTGAGCTAAAGATATTGGAAGTGGCATTAATTCTTCTGTTTCATTACAAGCGAAACCGAACATTATACCTTGGTCTCCAGCACCAACTTTTTCTATTTCTTCTTCAGTTTGTTCTCCTGATTTACTTTCTAAACCTTCATCAACACCCATAGCGATGTCTCCTGATTGTTCATCTATAGCAGTTATTACTGCACAAGTATTGCAGTCGAATCCAAATTTAGCTCTAGTATATCCGATACCTTCTACTGTTTCTCTAACTAATTTTGGAATATCAACATAAGCATTTGTACTTATTTCACCTGCAACTAATACTAAACCAGTTGTAGTAGTAGTTTCACAAGCAACTCTTGATTGTGGGTCTTTTTCTAATAATGCATCTAATATCGCATCTGATATTTGGTCACACATCTTATCTGGATGCCCTTCAGTAACTGACTCTGAAGTAAATAAATGTCTTGCCATTTTAGTTCCTCCTTAAAATTTCATAGTTTGTTCTATTTTATAATTTGTTCCCTAAAAATCTTTATTTTAAACTAAAGATTTTTCTGTTGGAATTCTAGATTATATTCTTTATTTTACAAGAAATTTAATTCTTTATACTTTCTTATAAATTAAAAAACCCCTTCTGCACAGAAGAGGTTATTGTATGCTTAAATACATGACCTCATCTTTCTAGAATTCTCTCTAGCAGGATTTAGCACCTTCCTTTTCCAAGTGGTTGCTGGGCTTCATAGGGCCTGTCCCTCAGCCTCTCTTGATAAGGTAATCAAGAAATTTTTCTTTGAATTTAACAATATAAATAATACCTGTTTTATATTGTCTTGTCAAGTATTTTTATAATAGTATTTGTCTATTTTTGTTAGTTTTTTTATAATATAATTTTTTAACTATTTCAAAATTGGTATTATTTCATAATCTTAACTCATATATTATCTAGAAGGGAGGAACTCCTATGTATTTAGCCAAAGTAAACTATAAAAGAGAAGATGTCACGCATATATTAAGTTCTATTCTTAAAAATATAATTTCTGATAATACTGTAATAATATGTATAGGAACAGATCGTGCTATTGGAGATGCACTTGGGCCTCTAGTAGGAACTATGCTCAAAAATAGTGACTTCAAATACCCTGTTTACGGTACATTGGATAATCCTATTCATGCGTTGAATATTTATGAATCTATAGAAAAGATAAAAAGCAAACATTCCTCGAGCCAATTTCTAGCCATAGATGCCTGTTTGGGCTCGGCAAGTAACATAGGTAATATACAAATCCGAGAGGGGCCTATACTTCCAGGTAAAGGTGTAGGCAAAAAGTTACCCCAGGTAGGGACTTATTCTATAGTTGGCATTGTAGATAAAATAGATGAAAATAATAGATTCTCTTTTAATAATATAAGACTTCACTTTATATTAGAATTAGCTGAGACGATTGCTTTATCCCTACTTCTTGCTACCTAACAAAAAAGTAGCTATCATAAAATAATATATTCAAAATATTATTTTAAAATAGCTACTTTTTATTATTGTTTCGATAAATTTTATTGAGTTTTATAGTAAATCCCATTTATAATTTCAAAAATACAATACTATTTTTTGAAATTACCTCCAGTTTCTAGTAAATCAAGAGAACTTAATGATAATCCAGTTCCTTTTGCTACACAAGAAAGTGGATCATGAGCTAAAGTAACTTTTATTCCAGTACTTTGTTCAACCCTCTTATCTAAATCACGTAACATAGCTCCTCCACCAGTCATAATGATTCCTTTATCACTTATGTCTGCTGCTAATTCTGGTGGTGTTTTTTCTAGTAGATTTTTAGTTGCTATAACTATTTGCTCTATGCATGAATCAAGTGCTTCTAATATCTCTGTTGAAGATACGCTTATAGTAACAGGAAGACCTTTAACTAGATTTCTACCACTTATGTTCATAGTTCTTGGCTCGTCCTCTTTTACAGCAGTCCCTATTTCTATTTTTAGCTTTTCAGCACTTCTTTCCCCTATTAATACATTATACTCTTTCTTGATATATTTGATTATAGCTTCATCAAATTTGTCTCCACCTAATTTTATGGAATCACTTACTACTGATCCACCTAGCGATATTACAGCTATATCAGTTGTTCCACCACCTATGTCAATAACCATGTTTCCATTAGGTTGAGCAATATCTATTCCTGCCCCAATTGCTGCTGCTATAGGTTCTTCTATAATATAAACTTCTCTAGCTCCAGCTTTTTTTGTTGCATCTTCAACTGCTCTTTTTTCAACTTCAGTAACACCAGTAGGTACACAAACCATAATTCTAGGCATTACGAATCTACCAAATCCTTTTTTCTCTACTATTTTTTCAATAAATCTAGATAACATTTCTTCTGTTATCTCATAATTTGATATAACACCATCTCTTAATGGTCTTATAACATCTATATTTGCAGGTGTTCTACCTATCATTTTTCTTGCTTCTGTTCCCACTGCTATAATTTTGTTTAATTTGTTATCTACTGCAACTACAGAAGGTTCTTCTAAAACAATCCCTTTTTCACTTACATATATTAGTACATTGGCTGTTCCTAAATCTATACCTATATCAGCTCCTGACATTCATTTCACTCCTTTTTACATTTTTATTTAATTTATATTTAATTCAAATTGTAGTTATCATTAATACTCCTATTCTACAATATAGGCAAAAATCTGACTTTAGTCAAGAAAAAAATGTAGGTTATCCTACATCTTTTTTTGTTGCTGATATTTTAATTTTGTAGCCATTCCGCCCCTGATATGTCTTTCTGATTTATTTTTTTCTAAAATCTGTTTTACTTCACTGGCTAATGTTGGCTGAATTTCTTCTAATCGCTCTGTTACATCTTTGTGTACAGTGCTTTTGCTTACACCAAAAACCTTGGCGGTTTGTCTTACCGTAGATTGCTTTTCTAATATATATTTTGCAATAGTAACTGCTCTTTGTTCTATATGAGATTTCACAACCTCCCCTCCCTCGATATCAGTCCTATTGTTATATATGAAAAAAATGCAAAAAATATAACAGGAGATTCCTCAATTTTTGAAAAATCTCCTGCCACAAACTTTATTCTTTATTCTAATAAACTCAATGGATTAATAGCTTTGTCATTTTTATAGGCTTCCACATGCACATGTGTTCCATCTTCATTTTCAACATTTGTTGTATTTCCAACATAACCTATGCAGTCGCCTTCTTTAACTGTATCTCCTTTTTCTAAAGATACATTTTCTTTTATACCAGAATATATTACTGTTATATTATCAGCATAAGATAATTCTATACTTGTTCCATATCTTTCATCTGAATATACAGACTTAACAGTTCCATCTAGTATTGATCTTATTTTATCTCCATCTTTTGCTGCAATATCTAAACCTTTATGTATTTCCCAAACATCTAATGTTTTTGAATAACTTGGCATATCTGCTGAATATTCTCTAAGTACTTCAGTTCCTATGTAGTTAAGTTTAGATTCGCTCTTAGTTTCTGTTTTTTTGTTATTTTGTTCTTTTGCCTTTTCAAGATTTTCTTTTGATTCTGTCGATGTTGGTACAGAATCATTTTTTTCTTTTACTAAATTTATCTCATTATCTTTATTAATTGTATCTTTACTTGCTACTAATTTGTTTAAATTTTTATTTGTAAATAAAATACCACCAAAAGCTACAAGACAAACGCATATGAATAAAGATAGATAAAATATATCTTTTTCTAATAATTTCTTTTTCATACTGCACCTCCAAATATATTAATACATTTAGAGTATTGACAGTATTTACTTGTTTTATGCTTTATTTTGGAAAAATTTTTATTTTATGTAAGTTTATCCATATATATTTAAATAAATTTTTATTACTAATTATTCTATATCTATTATCAATTTTAGTGTTTTTTTAATATATATCCTTGATTTCAATTCCTGTGTAATAATGGCACAGTATATCGTAATACTTGTAGTTCTTTTGCGCCATACCTTCAGCACCCCATTGACTCATACCTACTCCATGTCCATATCCTTTAACTTTAAAAACTACTGTATCATTTTCAAATCCAATATCAAAGTTAGAAGAATTTAGTCCAAAAAGAGTTCTTATATTCCTGCCTGAAATCTTTTTATCGCCAATTTGTATAGTTTTTACCGAACCGGCATTAGTTCTTTCAAGCACCTTAATTTGGTTAATTAAATTGTCTACTGATAAAGAAATATTTGAATAACTTTTATTCAATGCATTAACAAACTTATACTTGCTAATTTTAGTTTCGGTATAATATCTTGGTGATTGTTCTTCATAAGGACTGCTCACTGATTTTAGATATGGATATTGTGAAGAAAATACTTCTTCGCAATTTTCTGTTTTACCACTAGATGTTGAAAAATATAGTGGTAGTATAGCTTTTTCATCATATGTAAGTATATGACCTTTAGTATCGTCTACTGCTTTTTTTATCTTTGGATAGGACTCTTTTATCCAGTCTTCTCCCTTGTTTTTTTTAAGCTCATTATAAGAAAAATATGCTTGGCAGTGATTAGAATCAGTACATATATCTGCTCCCTTATGCCCTTTTGTCATGTTATTTTCCTTTTTATAGATGATATAAGTCCTTGCAGCCACTGCTTGGGCCTTTAAAGCCTCTTCTGAAAAGTCTGATGACATCTCAGCAGATAAAACTCCATATAGAAATGTCTCTATATCCATTTCTTCTATTTTGTTTGTGCTAGAATTGTACACACTTATAGTAGGACTTGTTTTGTCTACTTTTTCATAGGGGTCTTTGTCTTCTTTTTGTTCTATTTTTTTTGTACCTGTATCTATAGAATTAGAGACTTCATTTTTCCCATAAAAGAGCACACTAATTAAAACGGAGAGCAATATTCCAAAAATCATTGTCCCCATTAACAATATTATAGGTCTTTTCATATAATTAATGCCTCCATAGATTTACTATATGCATAAATATATGAAAAAACCTAATTATTTATTCATGCGTTATTAACTATTATATTTATTAAAAACTTATTAACTAATATGCTTATTTAATTATTATATGGCATATAAATATTAGCACTCTACTATTTCTATATTACCACCTAAAGATCTTATTTTTTTGTCTATATCAACATACCCTCTTTGTATGTGATATATTTTTCCTATTTGTGTTTCTCCTTCAGCTATAAGTCCACATAATATAAGTGCTGCTCCTGCTCTTAAGTCAGTTGCATTTACATTTGCTCCGTAAAGTTGGTCAACACCTTTAACTACAGCTGTTCTTCCTTCTATTTTAATATCTGCACCCATTCTGTTGAATTCTGCAACATGCATAAATCTATTTTCGAATACTGTTTCTATTACAACTCCAGTTCCTCTTGCAACTGTAAGCATAGCCATAAATTGTGCTTGAACGTCTGTTGGGAATCCTGGATGTGGTAGGGTTTTTACGTCTACTGCTTTTAATTTTTCTGGTCCGATTACTCTTATTGAGTTATCCATTTCTATAACTTCACAACCAGCTTCTATTAGTTTAGCAGTTACTGGTTTTAAATGTTCTATTAATACATTTTCAACTGTTATATCACCTTTTGTCATAGCTGCAGCAACCATGTAAGTTGCAGCTTCTATTCTGTCTGGTATAACATCATGTTCTGTTCCTTTTAATTCTTTAACACCTTTTATTCTTATAGTGTTTGTACCTGCTCCTTTAACGTCTGCTCCCATTTCATTTAGGAAGTTAGCTAAGTCTACTATTTCTGGTTCTTCTGCAGCATTTTCTATTATAGTAGTTCCTTCTGCAAGTACTGCAGCCATCATTATATTTTCAGTTGCTCCAACAGATGGGAAATCTAAGTATAATTTAGATCCAACTAATTTATCTGCTTTAGCTTCTACAAAGCCATGATCCATTACTATCTCTGCACCTAAAGCTTTAAATCCTTTTAAGTGTAGGTCTATTGGTCTTGTTCCTATTGAACATCCTCCTGGCATTGATATTTTTGTTTGGTTAAATCTAGCAAGTAATGGTCCCATTACGAAGAATGATGCTCTCATTTTTCTTACTAGCTCGTATGGTGCTTCACAAGTAGTTAAGTTACTTGCATCTACTGTTAATGTATTATCTTTATATTCAACCTCTGCACCAAGATGTCTTATTAAGTCTGAGATTACATGTACATCTGTTAAATCTGGTACTTCGTGTAAAACTGATTTTCCTTTTACTAATAATGTTGCAGCTATTATTGGTAATACTGCATTTTTTGCTCCATCTATTTTAACTTTCCCTTTAAGTGGGTTACTTTTTTTTACTATTATTTTAGCCATAAATATGTCTCTCCTCAATCTAATAATCTATTTTCTAATAATCTATCTTTATAATAGGTGTAGCGATATATATCATTGTTTTATCATCATCTTCGCTATACCTAATTCCTATGTTCAAGTTAATTTCTCTATCTAAATATTTCAAGTTGTTTTCTTTTAATAATTTACTATATGCATTTACTGATAAAAAGTTTTCTTCTTCTATATCACTAATTTTTTCAGCATACATATTATATAATATTTTTTGTAAAATATCACTAATTTTAGCTTTTTTTAATTTTTTTGTATATTCTCCAGCGATGCAAACATTGATATCTACATCATTTGAATATTCACTTAGTTCATTTTCTAATTTAGTGTAAATATTCTCTATATTTTTATATACTTTATTATTTAATATGTCAACTATTATATATGATTCTTTTGCATTTTTTTTAATTCCAACTATTGAAATACCAGTATTTTTATCATTATAGTTTACATATACCTGACTTTTTTCTGTTTTTAAACACACTTCATCTTTATTGTTAGTTAAATTTTGTGCTATTAATAAACAAATATTCTGCAATTCATTCATATCGATATCTTTTTCTATCATCATATTTGCTTTTATATTGTAGAATTTGAAGTTTGAATTAGTAAGTTCGAAACTGTCTATAAATTTATCTATCCATTGTGATTGTTTTGTTTCCCCATAAATCATAGCTACACTACATAAAGATATTGTAATTAAGCAAATATATATTATTGATTTAAATAATTTCATATAAAAACCCCCTCAATTTCTCTTTATCTTAAGTATCTACAGATTTATTTATTTTAAACATAGTTATTATTAAACCTCAAAAAAAACTGCCCATAATATATGAACAGTTTTTTAGTAATAACATTTATGTTTAATTTATATTAAGCTAATTGTTTACTTGTCAGTTTTTGATAAGATGTTTCGATAGCATTTAATAATTCTTCATCTTCTATTTCTGAAATTTTCTTAACTGCTTCTTTAACACCTAAATCTTTTATTGTTTGTTGTAATTCAACACTTTGTGCATCTTCTGGATTATCATAGTGAAGTGCTGCTCCCACACCTATTATTAAGTTATCTACAGATATTCCATAAGATTTTGCTGTCATTAATGGATTTACTAATCTATCTTTTGAACTTAATTTTCTAAGTGGTTCTCTACCAACTCTTTTTACATCATCATTTAGGTATGGATTTTTAAATCTATTTAATATTTTATCTATGTATTTATAATGAGCTTCTAAATCTAATCCATGTTTTTTAACTAATCCTTGTCCACTTTCTTGCATAGCAGCTTTTACTATTGTTGCAATTTTTTCATCTTTTATACTTTCGTCTACAGTCTTGTATTCTGCTAAAGATCCAAGATATGCAGTTATAGCATGACCTGTATTTAATGTAAATAATTTACGTTCAACATAAGCTATTAAGTCTCCAACTAAGTTCATACCTTCGATTTGTGGTACTTCACCTTTGATTTTAGCTTCTTCAACATTCCATTCATAGAAGTTTTCTACTGTAACATCTAGTGGATTTTCATTAGTACAAGGAGGTACTATTCTGTCTACTGAACAGTTAGGGAATCCTATGTATTCTTCCATGTATGATATTTCTTCTTCGTTTAAAACTTTCACTACTTCTTCTTTTAATATAGCTGTAGCTCCTACTGCATTTTCACAAGCTATTATATTTAAGTAGTTTTTATTTCCGTTATTTTTTCTAGCTTGGATTCCTTTTGCTATTGTTGGTGCTATTCTTTTTAATACTAATGGACCAACTGCTGTAGTTATTATTTCAGCTTCTTCTATTTCTTTTATTATATCTTCTGATATTGATGAAACTGCACTTATATTAGTTATTGTTTGTTCAAAACATTCTACATCCTTTACAAGTATTTTGTATTGTTTGTCATTATTTATTCCATTTAATATAGCTTCGTTTACATCAGCGAATACTACATGATATCCAGCATTTGATAGTAATCCACCTATAAATCCTCTACCAATATTTCCTGCTCCAAATTGTATTGCCTTTTTCATTCTTTATATCCCCCTAAAATATTATACTTTCTAATCCTTGTGTTATTATGCAAATATATTTAAGAAATCATTTACGTCTGTTGAATCTTTTAATTTTTCTACTAATTCATCATCTAAAGATATTGCTATTTTTGATAATATATCTAGATGTTCATTATCTTTTCCAGCTATTCCGATAACTAAATAAACTGTACTGTCTCCGTATTCTACTCCATTAGGGAATTGTAATATTACTATTCCTGATTCTTTTATTTCTTTTTTAGCTTCGTTAACTCCATGTGGTATTGCAAATCCTAATCCCATATTAGTACTCATAGTTTTTTCTCTTTCTAGCATTGCATCTACATAACCTTCGTTAACATATCCTCTTTCAACTAATTTTTTACCTGCTAAAACTATACTTTCCTCTCTTGATACTGAATCTAATCCTAATACTATGTTTTCTTTTACTAATATATTACTCATTATAAATTCCTCCTATATCCCTTTTCCTTTTAATCTATTTTTTTTGATAATAATTTCATTTTTCTAATATAAAAATCTAATACTATAGATTTAAATTTTCCTTTTATGTCTTCTTTGTCCCCATGTTTGATACAATCTACAAACTCATCATTTTCAATTAAGTTCTCACTTATATTGCTTAATAACTCCCTTTGATAAGTTTGAGCTTCTTTTGGTATCAACATAAACAAAGCATATTTTGTCTTATTTTCTTTATCTATCATAATTTCATTTGATAATCTGATAGATGCATATCTTATATTTTCAACCTCTTCTGTCATACAATGAAGTAGAGCTATATCTATTCCATCTACAAATGGTGTAGATATATTTATTCTTCTTTTTAGGTCTTTTTGTATTTGTAGTGCTGATTTACTATTATTGGCGAATATAAAACTACTATAATTTATCAGTTCTTCTAAATCGTCACAATCAACATCTTCATGAACTTCTATCAACTTAAAGAACTCAACTATATTTCCACTCATAATCATGAAATTCATTACTTCATCTTTTTCCAGTTGCTCTTTCTGATTATTCTGATTTTTATTCCCTTGTTTTTCTTTAAATGCCCTTATATCTCTTTTAAATACTTTGTCCTTCGCTAAATTTCTTAAGACATGTCTAATTTTTGCTACATCTTCTAAATTTAATAATGGACTTACAACAACACTTCTTATAGATGTTTCCATTTCTACCGTTGAAATTATAAGGTCTATTCCTTCATCTTTAAGAACTTTCTCATCTATCTTAATAGCTGATACTGTATCTACCATTTTTAAATTTAAAAATTTCTTTTGTAATTGTGTCATTAGAAATCTCGATGTTCCTATACCTGTTGGACAGCAAGCCACAGCTCTTATTTCTACTTCTTCAATTAGGTTTCTCTCCATACAAGAACCAAAGTGCATAGCCAAATAAGCTATTTCTGATTCAGGTATATTATCAATATCTAGTTTTTCTTTTATGATATATATGATATTAGCTACTCCATTGTAAATATCTTTGTATTCTGTCTTTATCTGGTTAAGAAGTGGATTTCTTATATCCATTCCCATTTTTATTCTACAAAGAGATGGTGCCATATGATTTACTAAATCATTTAGTAATTTTTTATCAGTACTAAAATCAAATCCAAATTCATCTGTAGCTAATTCAATTAACCTTTTTGCGATATTCATTAATTCTACATCGTCCAAACTAAAATTATGATTCTTTGTTTCTAATCTTAGTTTAGAACCTCTTAGATGCATTGTTATGTATCCTATTTCGTCTATCGGTACTTTTATGTCAAATTCTTCTTCTATCTGTTGTGCTATTTTTGTTGCTGTTTTAAATTGCTCTATACTCTTTAGCTCATTTAAAACATCCTGTTCCATAGAGATTGTTTCTCCATTTCTTAACCTTTGTACTGCTAATGATATATGAACAACCAATCCTATAAAAGCACTATCTGAAATTTTTAAATTAATATCTTTTATTGTTTCAGATAATGAGTTTTCAACTTTCTTGATTATCGATTTATCTATCAAATTAAGCAACCTATTTTCACTAGAAATTTCAATTACATTATGTTTTTGAATATTATTTCCTACATTTTTAACTATATCTATGAGTTCTTGTTCTTCAAAAGAATTGTATATAAGTCTTACTTGTGCACTTCTCATATCTTTTTCTGAACCCTCAACATAAATTCCTGTCCCTGGTTTTCTTATAAGTTTGATAGAAAAATTGTCTAACCATTCTTCTATTTCTATAAAATCATTATTTAATGTTCCTTCAGAAATCTTTAATGTTTTATAGAAGTAGTATGATTTAATTGGTTCTGAAGATGTCAAAAGGTTTGATAATATAAATTTTTTTCTTTCTTCTTTTGTATAACTTTTTTCAATCTTTTCTTCTTGTAAGAGCTCTATTATAAATTGCTTACTATCGAGTGTTTCATCTAAATAGATCCCTACCCCTGGTTTCTTAATAAATTTAAAATCATTTTCATCTAACCAGCTTTCTATTTTAGTCATATCTCTTAGAACTGTTCTTGTGCTAATATTCAACTCTTTTGCTACTTCCGAGATGGTTATTGGCTTGTTAGAAGCATTCTGTGCTAGTAGCAAAATTATTTCCTTCTGTCTAGGACTAATCTTTTTTCTCTTCATTTACTCCCCTTTATTAGTGACATTTCAATTTCTTTATCTTTATACTTTGATTTTATCAAAATAGGTTTATTCTATCAATCTATTGATATTGCTATAATGTCACTAAAGATTATGACATTTTTTAGATAGATAAAATTTTTTCATTTATGACAAATCTATATTTTAGTCATTAAGTCACTTTTTAATTTAATATTTGTGGCGATTATACTATAAATAATTTTCTTTTACAATATATAAAACAAGTACTAAAAAGTAAAAAATCAGCCATGGCATTTCGCCATGGCTGCAGGATTGATTTATTATGGTTATCTATATAGTTTTCCGAACTTCCAGTCATTTAATTTATTTAATGTTTACCTAACTATCTATTAATATTATTAGTTAGCTAATCTGTTATATAAAGCTTCTATATTATCGTCTTTTAAGAAGTTTTTGATTTCGATTATTTCTTTATCATCATATTTATCTTCTGCTCTTTGAGCTAATGATTCATGTGTTACTATTATTTGTGCATCTGCTGGTACATTGTCAACGGGTGCTGCTGCTACTTCTATTCCTAAGTTTAAATCTTTTATTCTTGATTTGAATCTTGCTGCTCCCATTGCACTTGATCCCATTCCTGCATCACAAGCAAATATTATTTTTTTGATATCTGATACTGCTACTTCTTTATCTATTGCTACTGCTACATCGTCTTGTCCAACTTCAACTTTTTGATTTTTAGCTTCAGCTTTCATATTTTTCATTTGTGCTTGAGCTGCATCTAAATCTTGTTCTTCATCTCTAGCTGCTGCTCTTTTTACAAATACTGATGATACTAAGAATGATACTATTGTTGCTACTACTACACCTGCTATTACTGCGAAATATTTACCTTTTGCTGTCATTGCTAATATTGCTATTATACTACCTGGAGATGCTGCTGCAACTAATCCAGCTCCTAATACTGAGAATGTTAAAACTCCTGAAGCTCCACCAAGCATTACTGCTAATATTAATGCTGGATTCATTAATATGTATGGGAAGTATATTTCATGTATACCACCTAAGAAGTGGATTATTACTGCACCTGGTGCAGATTCTTTACTTGAACCTTTTCCAAATATGCAATATGCTAATAATACTCCAAGCCCTGGTCCTGGGTTAGCTTCTAATAAGAACATTATTGAAGATCCCATTTCTTTTGCTTGTTCTATTCCTAAAGGTGATAATATACCGTGGTTTATTGCATTGTTTAAGAATAATACTTTTGCTGGTTCTATAAATAATGAAGTTAAGAATATTAGATTTCTCTTAACTAAGAATTCAACACCGGCTTGTAATACTGATGTTACTGCTATTACAACTGGTCCTATTGCATAAAATCCTATGATTGCTAATATTAATCCTAATATACCAACTGAGAAGTTGTTTACTAACATTTCAAATCCTGAAGGTATTTTTCCATCAACTAATTCATCGAATTTTTTGATTACCCATCCACCAAGTGGACCCATTATCATACCACCAATTAACATTGTTGTATCTCCTGCACCAACTACTATACCTACTGTAGCTATCGCACCGATTACTGAACCCCTATCACCTGCTATCATTTTACCACCAGTGTAACCTATTAATACTGGTAAAACATATTTTAACATTGGTGTTACCATTTCTGCTAATTGTGCATTTGGCAACCAACCTTTTTCTATGAATAATGCTGTTATGAATCCCCATGCTATAAATGCACCTATATTTGGCATTACCATACCACTTAGGGCTCTCCCTAATTTCTGTACTTTAGTTTTGATTCCTACTGTTTCACTCATTAAAAATTCCCCCTTAAATTTTATTTTTCTTTTCTTTAAAAATAGTTCTGTCTTTATATTATTTTGTCATTTATTAGTATTTTTTGATTTAATTTAATATTTTGTGTTTCTTATGATTTAATGTTACATTTTTTAGAACCGTTTTTCAATTCTAAGAAGTCTTATTTATGTCGCTCAAAATAGTGACATTTTAGGATTATGACACTTTGTATAAAGTGTCATAAAGAGGATTTTTGTATATTTAGTTAAATTATTTAAAAATAAATTGTGTTACTATCTCAAAAAAACTACATTTATAATATATGGATAAATTTAATATATTAATTTATTTCTAATTAAGTAATTGCAAGGAGGGATAATTATTCTAATGAACAAATACGATAAATTTTTTCATAATTTCTGCAAAGAAAATTATGAACAGATATTTAAATATATTCTTGTCATGATTCATGACAAATCAACTGCTGAAGATATTGTCCAAGAAGTCTTTCTAATCGCATATGAAAAGAAAAAAATCCTCTTTTCATATGAGAACAAAAGAGCTTTTTTATATAAGGTTAGTAAGAATCTAACTAACGAATATATTAGAAAGAATCAAAAATGTAAAACTGTAGAGTTAAATGAAAACAATGTTGTTGATGAAGAAGATTTATGTGATCTAATCTATCACAAAGAAGATGAAAAAATTGATGAACAAAAATATATAGATGATATCATTAATGAACTTTCTGAAGATAAAAAGGAATTATACAAGCTTTATTACATAGATAAAATTCCTATGAAAAACATTGCTAAAGAACTAAGTCTAAATGAAGCTACTCTCAGAATGCGCTTTGTTAGACTTAGAAAAGATATTAAAAATAAGGTTAAAAATATAAAATTCCAAAATATTTAATGTTACGTTAAAGGAAATTTAACACTTATAAGTGTTATGGATATGGGCTCTATCCTATAAACTCCCAATTTTAATAAGGAGGAAATACTATGGATTTAAAAAATAAAATAAATGAAGCTATTGAAAATGATGATTTTGAAATAGTTGATAAATTAACTCAAGAATTATATGAATCTGAATTTGGTGAACAAAACGTTCACTATCCTGATAATTTTGCCGAAAAGATAATAGCTTCTTCAAAAGGAGAAAAAATAAAAATGAATAATAAGTTTAAAAAATTAGCTGTTGCAGCATCTTGTACTCTAATAATAGGTGTTACTGGTTTTACTGTAAATGCAGCTAGTGATGGAAAAATTATAGATGTTTTTAAAACAATTATAAATTCAAATTTTGAAACTGAAAAAACATACAAAGATGATAAAGGAAATGAAGTAAAAATTATAATACCTGATGGTAAAAATTATGATGTTGATGCAACTATAGATAATACTCAAGATGATAATGTTGATGTAAACATTAGTATTAAATAAATTTATATACCTCATAATAACAAAAGAGGCTAACCTTACGGTTAGCCTCTACCAATGTATTTATAATATTGGGGGAATATTATGAGGAATACATTTATATTATTGTCACTTCAAATATTTATATA
>OHAC01000071.1_pt1 | contig 100061 bp, 90 predicted proteins | sample 1577051 | NCBI WGS metagenome assembly OHAC01 (sample SAMEA3541499, study PRJEB24748) | human gut metagenome | biome: human gut; feature: human-associated habitat; material: faeces | place: China | collected 2012 | reverse complement strand
GCGTATTTCCAAACGATTTTCATAACTTCAAATTCAGCTTCTGAAATTTGAGGCAGATTGCTCATGTGATATTCCTCCAAATCTTACAAATGTAATAAAAATATTATATATCTTAAAAGGTTATTCTGTCAACGCGAGAGTGAACAGCAACACAAATACAAAAGTACAGAACAAACATTCGGTTTTGTTCTGTACTTTTTTTATATTGAATGATATACTAGACAAGTAACAATACTAGAAATAATATTACTACATTCCAAAATAAATTAGATTCAATCAGGAGAAATCATATGGATCATTTTGAATTAGTATCAGAATATAAACCAACAGGAGACCAGCCACAGGCAATCAAAGAACTAGTCGAAGGTTTTAAAGAAGGCAATCAGTGTCAGACATTGCTTGGCGTCACCGGATCTGGTAAGACATTTACGATGGCGAATGTCATCCAACAATTGAATAAACCAACGCTGATCATAGCACACAATAAGACACTGGCAGCGCAGTTATATGGGGAATTTAAAGAATTCTTTCCGGATAACGCAGTGGAATATTTTGTCTCCTATTATGACTACTATCAACCAGAAGCTTATGTTCCGTCTTCAGATACTTATATTGCTAAAGATTCAGCAATTAATGATGAGATAGATAAATTGCGTTTATCCGCAACAATGGCACTGACAGAACGTAGAGATGTTATTATAGTAGCCAGTGTTTCTTGTATTTATGGTCTTGGTAGTCCATTAGATTATCAGAATATGGTTATTTCATTGCGTCCGGGCATGGAGAAGGACAGAGATGAATTGATTTCAAAATTAATAGAAATTCAGTACAATCGTAATGATATGGATTTTCATAGAGGTACATTTCGTGTCAGAGGAGATGTTGTGGAAGTGATACCGGCTAATGCAGAAAGCACTGCTATCAGAGTGGAATTTTTTGGAGATGAAATTGATAGAATTGTTGAAGTTGATGTTTTAACCGGTGAAATTAAGGGTGAATTAAAACATGCTGCAATTTTCCCGGCTTCACATTATGTTGTTGATAAGGAAAATATAAAACGTGCTGTAGGTGCGATTGAAGATGAATTGGAAGAACGTGTAAAGGAATTCAAACGCCAAGATAAATTATTGGAGGCACAGCGCATAGCAGAGCGTACAAATTTTGATGTTGAAATGTTAAAAGAAACAGGTTTTTGTTCCGGTATTGAAAATTATTCCAGACATTTATCCGGATTGCAACCAGGACAACCTCCATACACATTGATTGATTATTTCCCAGATGATTTTATTATGATGATTGATGAATCACATAAGACGGTTCCGCAAATAGCTGGGATGTATCATGGAGATCAGTCAAGAAAGACAACTTTGGTTGATTATGGATTCCGTCTGCCTTCTGCTAAAGATAACAGACCACTCAATTTTGAGGAGTTTGAAAGCAAGGTGAATCAAGTGCTGTTTGTCTCAGCTACGCCTGGCGTGTATGAGGAAGAACATGAATTATTACGTGCTCAGCAGGTGATCCGTCCAACAGGTCTTCTTGATCCTGAGGTTGAGGTGCGGCCGGTTGAGGGACAGATAGATGATTTGCTAGGTGAGATTAACAAAGAAGTTGCGAAAAAGAACAAAGTATTAATCACAACATTGACGAAAAGAATGGCAGAAGACTTAACGGACTATTTAAGAGAAGTCGGTGTACGTGTAAAATATTTACATTCCGATATTGATACCTTAGAACGAACAGAGATTATACGTGATATGCGTATGGATGTTTTTGACGTATTGGTCGGGATTAATTTGCTGAGAGAAGGATTAGATATTCCGGAGATTACACTTGTTGCAATTTTAGATGCAGATAAGGAAGGCTTTTTGAGATCAGAGACTTCGTTGATACAGACGATAGGACGTGCGGCGAGAAATGCAGAAGGTCATGTTATTATGTATGCTGATACGGTGACCGATTCTATGAGAATGGCAATTGAAGAAACAAAAAGACGTCGAGAAATTCAGATGAAATATAATGAGGAAAATGGAATCACACCTCAGACAATTAAAAAAGCAGTTCGAGATTTGATCAGCATTTCTAAGAAAGTGGATACTTCGGAATTGCAGATTGAGAAAGATCCAGAATCTATGAGCAAAGAAGAACTGGAGAAATTAATCGGAAGTATTACAAAGAAGATGAAAAAGGCAGCAGCAGAATTGAATTTTGAACTTGCAGCAGAGTTGCGAGATAAACTTATAGAGTTAAAAAAAGCATTCAATGAGATAGATGATTAATGATGGTAGGAGACAGAATATGGGTAAAAAGATGGACGCCAGACAGTATATTAAAATTCGAGGCGCAAATGAGAATAATTTAAAAAATATTGATGTAGATATTCCGAGAAATGAGCTTGTTGTATTGACTGGTTTGAGTGGATCGGGTAAATCTTCTCTTGCATTTGATACGATTTATGCAGAGGGACAACGTAGATACATGGAGTCTTTGTCATCTTACGCACGTCAGTTCTTAGGACAGATGGAAAAACCGGATGTAGAAAGTATAGAAGGCCTATCCCCTGCTATTTCAATTGATCAGAAATCTACAAACCATAATCCACGTTCTACAGTTGGTACAGTAACAGAAATTTATGATTATTTTCGACTTTTGTATGCAAGAATCGGGATTCCACATTGTCCAAAATGTGGGAAGGAAATAAAAAAACAGTCGGTAGATGAGATGGCAGATCAGATTATGGAGTTGCCGGAGAAAACGAAAATTCAGTTATTGGCACCGGTTGTAAGAGGACGTAAAGGAACACATACAAAATTATTTGAACGTGCAAAAAAAAGCGGATATATCCGTGTCCGTGTTGATGGTAATATGTATGAATTATCAGAAGATATAGTCTTAGATAAAAATATAAAACACAATATTGAAATTATAGTAGACCGTCTTGTTGTAAAACCGGGTATTGAAAAGCGGCTGACAGATTCGATTGAAAATGTGTTAAACTTGGCGGAAGGTTTATTGGTCGTAGATATCATTGATGGTGAAACAATGAATTTTAGTCAGAGTTTTTCGTGTCCGGATTGTGGGATAAGTATAGAAGAAATCGAGCCAAGAAGTTTTTCTTTTAATAATCCATTTGGGGCATGTCCGGCTTGCTTTGGACTTGGATATAAGATGGAGTTTTCGGAAGAATTGATGATTCCCGACCCTTCACTTAGCATTAATGAAGGTGCGATTACAGTAATGGGATGGCAGTCATGCGCAGATAAGAATAGTTTTACTAATGCAATTCTTGTCGCATTGTGTAAAGAATATGATTTTGATTTAGATACACCATTCGACAAATATCCAAAGAAGATTCATGATATCCTAATCTATGGCACCAATGGAAAAACTATAAAAGTATACTATAAAGGTCAGCGAGGAGAGGGAATTTATGATGTTGCATTTGAAGGTTTAATAAAGAGTGTTGAGAGAAGATACCGTGAAACACATTCTGAAACCAGTAAAGCAGAATATGAAACATTTATGAATATTACTCCGTGTTCGGAATGTAAAGGGCAACGTTTGAAAAAAAGTGCATTGGCAGTGACTGTAGGCGATAAAAATATTGCAGAGGTAACAGCGTTATCTATTGATTGTCTGCAGGAATTTTTGAATAATTTAGTCTTAAGCAAGACACAACATATAATCGGGGATCAAATATTAAAAGAAATCAAAGCACGCATACAATTTTTAATGGATGTCGGATTAGAGTATTTAACATTGTCAAGAGCAACAGGAACACTTTCAGGAGGTGAGGCACAGAGAATCCGCCTTGCGACTCAAATTGGCTCGGGTCTTGTAGGAGTTGCATATATTTTGGACGAACCAAGTATAGGCCTGCATCAAAGAGATAATGATAAACTGCTGGCAACGTTAAAACGATTACGGGATCTGGGAAATTCGCTTATTGTTGTAGAACACGATGAGGATACAATGTTTGCAGCAGATTGTATTGTGGATATCGGACCAGGAGCAGGGGAACATGGAGGCCAGGTTGTTGCAATAGGGACTGCGAAAGAATTAATGAAATGTAAAAATTCTATCACTGGAGATTATCTGAGTGGGAGAAAGAGAATCCCTGTTCCAACAGAAAGAAGAAAGCCAGCAGGATATTTGAAGGTCGTTGGTGCACAGGAAAATAATTTAAAAAACATTGATGTCAAATTCCCATTAGGAGTTATGACATGTGTGACCGGAGTATCCGGATCGGGTAAAAGTTCTCTTGTAAATGAAATTTTGTATAAAAAACTTGCAAAAGAACTCAATCGTGCGAGAACAATTCCAGGAAAACATAAAAGAATTGAAGGATTGGAGCAGGTTGATAAAGTAATTAACATTGATCAGTCTCCAATTGGAAGAACGCCGCGTTCTAATCCTGCAACTTATACCGGAGTATTTGATTTAATCCGGGATTTGTTTGCGGCTACTCCGGATGCAAAAGCAAGAGGATATAAAAAAGGTCGATTTAGTTTCAATGTAAAAGGAGGCCGATGTGAAGCTTGTTCCGGAGATGGAATCTTAAAGATTGAAATGCATTTTTTGCCAGATGTATATGTTCCATGTGAAGTATGCGGAGGAAAGCGTTACAATAGAGAGACGTTGGATGTAAAATATAAAGGAAAAAATATTTTTGATGTATTGAATATGACAGTAGAAGAAGCAGTAACATTTTTTGAAAATATTCCTAGTATCCGTAGGAAAATGGAAACTTTGAATGATGTTGGTCTGTCTTATATCAGATTAGGACAGCCTTCTACGGAATTATCCGGAGGAGAAGCACAGAGAATTAAGCTTGCAACGGAACTAAGTAAGAGAAGTACCGGAAAGACAGTATACATTTTGGATGAACCAACGACAGGGCTTCATTTTGCAGATGTTCATAAGTTAACAGAAATATTACAGAGATTGACTGCGGAAGGGAATACAGTTATTGTTATAGAACATAATTTAGATGTGATTAAAACAGCAGATTATATTATTGATATCGGACCGGAAGGTGGAGATAAAGGTGGTACAGTAGTTGCATGTGGAACTCCGGAAGAAATAGCATTGAATGAGAAATCATACACAGGAAAATATATAGATGCAATACTTAAGAAAAATAAATAAGAAAGAGCTGTTCTTCTACAGCTAATTACGTTATTATAGTAAGATACGAAAGAATATAAATATTAAATGTTCGAAAGGGAGTTATTGCATGGCTGTAGATATTGGAATTGATTTAGGGACAGCAAGTGTTCTGGTTTATGTAAAAGGAAAAGGGGTTGTATTAAAAGAGCCTTCTGTTGTAGCCTATGACAGGGAGACAAATGAAGTAAAAGCAATTGGAGAAGAAGCAAGATTGATGCTTGGCCGTACACCGGGGAATATTATAGCTGTTCGTCCGCTTCGGCATGGTGTGATTTCTGATTATACAATAACAGAAAAGATGATTAAATATTTTATATTAAAAGCACTGGGACGAAGAACTTTTAAAAAGCCACGAATTTGTATATGTGTTCCAAGTGGAGTTACTGAAGTAGAGAAGAAAGCAGTGGAAGAAGCTACATTTGCAGCCGGGGCAAGAGAAGTTCATTTGATAGAAGAGCCGGTCGCAGCAGCAATTGGAGCAGGGATTGATATTTCCAAAGCATGTGGAAATATGATTGTAGATGTCGGAGGCGGAACATCGGATATTGCTGTTATTTCTTTAGGTGGAACTGTAGTTAATACTTCTATAAAAATTGCAGGAGATGATTTTGATGAAGCTATTGTGCGTTATATGAGAAAAAAACATAACTTACTGATTGGCGATCGAACAGCAGAAGAGATAAAAATCAAAATTGGTACAACATATCCTCTGGCAGAAATTGAAAAATTGGAAGTAAAAGGAAGAAATCTAGTGACGGGATTGCCAAAAACAGTTTTAGTAACATCTTCTGAAACAGAAGAAGCCTTAAAAGAGATAAGCGGTCAGATTGTAGAAGCTGTTATTTCCGTATTGGAACAGACGCCACCGGAATTATCCGCAGATGTTCTGGACAGAGGGATACTTCTTACCGGAGGTGGCTCTATGTTAAGAGGATTGGAAGAGTTGATTGAAGAAAAAACAGGAATTCATACAATAACAGCAGAAGATCCGTTGAAGGTAGTTGCGGTAGGAACGGGTCAGTATGCGGAATATATTGGTGGAAGCAGAGAATTATAAGAAGAGAGTAACGAAAGAAATGGAAATAGTAACCGGGTATGTGGAGCATATTGTATTTCGCAATAATGAAAATGGGTATACGGTATTTAATTTAGAAGGAACAGATGGAGAAGTGACATGCGTTGGTACTTTTAACTTTATTAATGAAGGCGAGCTGTTGGAAATTGAGGGGGATTTTGTAACGCATAATGTGTACGGCTCACAATTGAAGGTCAGCAGCTATAAAGTGAAAGAACCAGAGGATTTGATGTCAATTGAAAGATATCTTGGTTCAGGAGCAATAAAAGGTCTGGGGGTTGCACTGGCCGGCAGGATTGTTCGAAAATTTAAAGAGGATACATTTCGGATTATAGAGGAAGAACCGGAACGATTGGCTGAAATTAAAGGGATCAGTGAGCGAAAAGCACGAGAAATTGCAATACAAGTAGAAGAAAAGAAAGATATGCGAAAAGCCATGATATATTTGCAAAAATATGGGATTTCTACTACGCTTGCGGTGAAGATATTCAAATTTTACGGGACAAAACTTTACCAGGTTTTGGAAGAAAACCCATATCAATTAGCAGACAATATTGAAGGTGTCGGATTTAAAACTGCAGACGAGATCGCAACAAGAATAGGAATTTCGGCAAATTCAGATTTTCGTATAAGAAGCGGTCTTTATTATGTTCTGCAGCAAGCAACAGCCGAAGGACATATTTATCTGCCGAAAGAAGTATTGTCGAGAAAAGCAATTCAAATTCTCGGAATTGAAATCGACAGTATTGAGAAATACATTATGGATTTATGTATAGAACATAAGACTGTCATGAAAGAAAAAAGTGGAGAAATCAGAGTATATCCGGCACATTATTACTATTTGGAATTAAATGTTGCAAGGATGCTCAATGAGTTAGCAATTGACTGTCCTATGCCGGAAAGCATGATAGAAAAAAGACTTAAGAAGGTGGAAGAACGAGAGAATCTTGTGCTAGATGCAATGCAGCATCAGGCAGTAATCGAATCAATCAAGCATGGTCTGATTGTTTTAACGGGTGGTCCTGGAACTGGAAAGACCACTACAATCAATACTATGATACAGTTTTTTGAAAGTGAAGGTATGCAGATTTTGCTTGCGGCTCCAACAGGTCGTGCGGCAAAACGTATGACGGAAGCAACCGGATATGAAGCACAAACGATTCATCGCTTATTAGAAGTGAGTGGAAATCCAGAGGAAGAAGGTAATATTAATGGCTTTATGAGAAATCGTGAGAATCCTTTGGAGGCAGATGTGATTATCATTGATGAGATGTCGATGGTAGATTTACCATTGATGAATGCGCTGCTATCAGCAATTGTTGTGGGAACGCGGTTGGTATTAGTGGGAGATGTGAATCAGTTGCCATCAGTTGGAGCAGGAAGTGTGCTAAAAGATATTATTTTATCTGAACGCTTTCGTGTAGTTACATTGACTAAAATTTTCCGCCAGGCCGGAGAAAGTGATATTGTAGTTAATGCACATAAAATAAACGCAGGGCAGCCAGTTGTTCTTGATAATAAAAGTCGTGATTTCTTCTTTTTGAAACGCCAGGATGCAGATACGATAATCCGTGTAATCCTGACATTGATTCAGAAAAAATTACCCAAATATGTGAATGCATCGCAAAATGATATACAAGTAATGACACCAACCAGAAAAGGACTTCTTGGGGTTGAAAGATTGAATATTATTTTGCAGAAATATTTAAATCCATCTGAGCCGGGGAAAACAGAAGAAGAGATTAATGGACGTATTTTCCGTGTGGGAGACAAGGTGATGCAGATAAAGAACAATTACCAATTAGAATGGGAAGTACGAACAAAATATGGAATTGCAGTTGATAAAGGGCAAGGCGTATTTAATGGAGATATGGGAATTGTAACAGAAATCAATACTTTTAACAGAACAGTGGAAGTTGAATATGATGAACATCGAAGGATAAATTATCCATTTGAGTTAACAGAAGAATTAGAACTTGCATATGCAATTACAGTTCATAAATCGCAAGGAAGCGAATATCCGGCAGTAATTATCCCATTATTGCAAGGACCAAAATTGCTATATAATCGAAATTTATTATACACTGCAGTAACCAGAGCAAAAAAATGTTTGACAATTGTTGGGAGTGAAGACGTATTTCAATATATGATACAAAACAAAAGCGAGCAGAATCGCTATACAAGTCTGGCGGAGCATATCCAGGAATTTTAAAATTTCTGGATATCGTCTATCCGCCTAGATGTCCTTTCTGTGGTAATATTACCAATCAAAAAATCTGTGATCTTTGTAAAATGAAAATCCACTATATAAAAGAACCAAGATGCATGAAATGTGGCAAGCCTATTGAAACAATGGAACAAGAATATTGTCAAGATTGTGCAAAACAAAAGCATATATTTGACCAGGGAAGAGGATTGTGGATTCAGAAACAACCTGTTTCAAGAGGAATTTATCAATTTAAATTCCATAATAAGAGATATTATGCAAGTGTTTTTGCAGAAGAGATGATGAAAAGATATGGGGAATGGATATATAGAAATGAAATTGAAGAAATAATCCCAATTCCACTGTATAAAGTAAAACAAAGAAAAAGAGGATTTAACCAGGCCTTATTGATTGCAAAAGAACTCAGCATCTTATCAGGAATTCCAGTAAACGAAAATGCTGTATTTCGCATTCGTAATACAAAACCTCAAAAAATATTAAATCCAATGGAGCGAAGTAGAAACCTCAAAGGTGCATTTGGTGTAAAAAAAACATGGGAAGTAAAAAATAAAGTATTATTAATAGATGATATATATACAACTGGCAGCACGATAGATAGTGTCGCAAAGGTATTGAAAAAGGCTGGGGCTCAAAAAGTTTACTTTTTAACGATAAGCATTGGACAAGGACTCTGAGTATATGCTATACTTAAAATGATGTTTTGGAATAGTTTATATCGGAGGGGGTAAAATGCTGGATAAAAAAAGAATACGATTAATGGTTCGTATGGCTTCGTATGAAAAGACAAATGCGAAACAAGATCAGAAAATCAGCAGTTATTATAAAAAAGACTATATCAGTTTAAATACATTGATAACAATTTTATGGATAACGATAGGATATGCAATTATAGTTGGTCTGGCAGCTATATGTGGAATGGATATACTGTTTGAAAATCTTACTATTATTCGGATGCTTATTTTAGGAGGCCTTGTTATTGTTGGATATATTATAGTTCTTGTGATTTACGGCGTGTGTGCAAGTAGTTATTACAAATTGAAACATAATCGAGCAAAACAACGAGTGAAAAGATATTATAGAGATATGTCCAAATTAGAGAACTATGGGAAAAAGGAGCGTAGATCATGAGTACAGTTTTGGTATGGAGAGAACAATTTCAAAAATTATATGCAAAATATTCTTTTTATATTATTAGAATATTACAATTTGCTTTGGGACTTGCAGTATTTGGGATGATTAATTCCAATATAGGATTTTTGAAAACGGCTTCTACTTCAATTTGCACAATTGGATTAGCAGTTATATGTGCGTTTTTACCATTGGGAGTTATGACACTTGTAGCTACAATGCTTATTTTAGCACATATGTATGTCTTATCCGTAGGCGTTATGTTAATAGTTGGAATGCTTTTTCTTTTAATATACATATTTTATTTGCGTTTCGTGCCAGATAAAGCATGGGTAATTTTGTTAAGTGCAGTTGCAGTTGTCTGTAAAGTACCGTTTGTAATAATAATTGGAATTGGATTGTTAGGGACACCTGTGTTTTTAGTATCAACCGTATGTGGAACTTTTTCATATTATATCCTTCATACTGTAAAAGTGAATTCAACATCTTTAAAAGGGGAAAAGGCAAGTGAATGGATAGCAATGATGATGAAATTTTACAAACAGTTATTTACTAATAAAGAAATGTTGTTGATGGTAGCAATAGTAATTGTTTGTGGGCTTCTTGTATATGGATTGAGAACGCGTTCAATGAATCATGCATGGAAAATTGCAACGGTAGCCGGGGTACTAACAGCGGTGGCATTCAGTGTGATTGGAAATGTTGTATTTAATATCCATATTGCTTATCCTTCTATTTTAATCGACGGAATACTTGCAATAATAATAGGTCTGTTATTTGAAGTACTTTTTTTGTCTGTGGATTATAGCAGAACAGAATACTTGGAATTTGAGGATGATGAGTATCATTATTATGTAAAAGCAGTTCCAAAAGTGGCAGTCACCGCACCAGAAAAAAACGTAAAACAAATTACAGGACAGACAAATGATGAGAAAAATGATGGAATGAAGTCTATAGAACAGAATGATAAACCGGAAACAGCAAATAATTATGGCAGAAATGAACGAGCAGAGGATTTGCTTTTAACAAGAAGTTTAAATAAAGAATTGGGAATTGACGATACTGCTAAAAAGTAGTAGCCAGTAAAGATAATTCGGGGAGGTGATGTTGTGCAGCACTGGGTAACTCTTTTTTTTGACAAATATATACATGAATCATACTTCCCTTCTGTTGGCATCACAGATATTGTGGAAATTTTAATTATAACGGTTGTTGTTTACGAGATTATGCTGTGGATAAAAAATACAAAAGCATGGATGCTGTTACGTGGGATGCTTATGCTAGGATTTTTTATTCTGTTCGCAGCAATTTTTCAGATGCATACGATTTTATTCTTGGCAAAAGAGTCAATCAATGTACTTGCTATTGCAGCTGTGGTAGTTTTTCAACCAGAGTTAAGAAGAGCGTTAGAAAAGCTTGGTGAGAAAAACCTTCTAAGTAATATTAATTTATTTGATAAGAATAAAGAAAATCAACGATTCTCTGATGAAACAGTGAATGGGATTGTAAAAGCATGTTTTGATATGGGACGTGTTAAAACAGGTGCATTAATCGTTGTAGAGCAGGCAATTCATTTGACAGAATATGAAAAAACAGGAATAGAGTTAGATTGCAAGGTTTCGCCGCAAGTTTTAATTAATATTTTTGAACATAATACACCGCTTCATGATGGAGCAGTGATTATCAGAGGAAATCGCATTACATCAGCAACATGTTATTTGCCACTTTCTGATAATATGCAAATAAGTAAAGATTTTGGAACAAGACATAGAGCTGCACTCGGTATGAGCGAAGTGTGTGATGCTCTTGTGATTGTAGTTTCAGAAGAAACAGGACAGGTATCAGTTGCAATGGGAGGACAATTAGTACGTGGAGTCACTCCGGATTACTTAGGTACTCGATTGTGTCAGATTCAGTACAGAAATGGTGATTCTAAAAAGTTCTCTCTGCGGAAAGGACGGCGTAAAGATGAAGATGCATAATATGACCAAAAATATAGGCTTGAAAATTATGGCGTTTTTATTTGCAGTCTTGTTGTGGGTTATCGTTGTCAATGTAGATGACCCGGTTGTGAGTGCTGTATACAGAGATATTCCAATTACTGTAATAAATGATGATGTTGTTACAAATAAAGGAAAAGTATATCAAATTGTAGATGATGTTCAAAAAGTAAATGTAACAGTATATGCAAAACGTTCTTTGATTTCAAAAATTAGTGGAGAATCGATTTCAGCGACTGCTGATTTAAGTCAGATGGATGTAAATACTTATATGGTTCCGATAACTGCAACAGTAAAAGGGTATGAAGCAAATATACAATCTGTAGATACGAATCCGAGAAATATAGAAGTTAACATTCAAGATGTTACCGGAAAAAAATTCCCTATATCTGTTAGTACAAATGGAACACCTAGGGATGGATATGTAGTTGGAGAAATGACAACAAATCCGAAAGAGGTAACCTTGCGAGGATCTGAAACTTTAATTGATAGTATTGAAAAAGTAGTTGCCAAGATAGATATATCAGGGATGTCAGACAGCGGTGTTGTAGATGCAGAATTGATATGTTATGATTCAAATGGAAATGCTGTAGATCAGACAAAACTAAGTAATAATCTTGGAGATAAAGGTATCAGTGTAAATGTTCAGATGCTGAATACCAAAAATGTCGGATTGAACTTTGCAGTATCTGGGGAACCGAAAGCAGGTTATATTTATACTGGAATGACGGTAGAACCAGAGAGTGTACAGATTTGTGGAACAGAAGATGTTTTGGCTGCGATAGATAGTATTAATATTCCGGCAGATCAGATAGATATAACAAATGAACATGGAAAAAAGGAATATACGATTGACATTACTCCGTTTCTTCCAAAAGAAGTATCTTTAGTTGATGAAACAGCTAATAATGTAGTTGTAACAATTCTAATTGAACAAGAAGGAACAAAAACCATAGAATTACCGGTAGAATCAATACAAGTTAAAAATTTATCTGATAAATTTAAGGTTTCTTTCGAAGCAGAGAAAGATCTTGTACTTACATTTACTGGTTTAGAGCAGGAACTTGCAACATTAAATATAAAAAATGCAGCGTCAATTGATTTGAAAAATTATACAGCTGAAGGAGAGTACGATATCCCGGTGACAATAGAAACCGCTGCGGGAGTAACTTTGACAGAGCAACCAAGTGTAAGAATTATGTTAAAAGAAAAGAAGGATGTATTGGAGAAAAATGGAGCAGAAAAATCAAGCGGTATAGATAATAAGACGACAGATAGTTCGAAAAAAGATTGATAACAATACAAAAGAGGAAAAAATAGGGAGGCAAAAAATGGTAAGCGGAAAAGTGATAATTAAAAATCCAACAGGATTGCATTTACGCCCCGCTGGTTTATTTTGCAAAACAGCCATGCAATTTGGCGCAAAGATTACAATTGAAAAAGCGACTAGAACTGGTGAACTGACAGCAAATGCAAAAAGTGTATTGAGCATATTAGGAGCCTGTATTAAAAGTGGAGATGAAATTACAATTGTTTGTGATGGAGAAGATGAAGAAAAAGCATTAGATGAAATGATAGCAATTGTGCAGGCAGGTTTGGGAGAATGATTAGCTTGTTCAATTAAAAATCATAAAGGAAGTAGGAGGAAGAAGACAAATGAGCAAAGCAACATTAGTAATTATGGCTGCAGGAATCGGGAGTAGATTTGGTGGAGGAATTAAACAGTTAGAACCGGTGGGGCCAAATGGTGAAATTATTATGGATTATTCTATCTATGATGCAATGGAAGCCGGATTTGATAAGGTTGTATTTGTAATTAGAAAAAATCTTGAAAAAGATTTTAAAGAAGTTATTGGAAATCGTATTGAAAAAGTTATTGATGTTGACTATGCATATCAAGAATTAGACGATATTCCGGAAAAATATCAAGAAACATTTGCAGAAAGAACAAAACCATGGGGAACAGGACAGGCAATTTTGTGTTGTAAAGATGTTGTGGATTCACCGTTTTTGGTAATCAATGCAGATGATTATTATGGAAAACAGGCATTTAAAGAAGCATACGATTATTTAACAAAAGAGAGCGTGAAAGATGAAATCTGTATGGTGGGCTTTGTACTGAAAAATACATTGAGTGACAATGGAACTGTAACAAGAGGAGTGTGCAAAGTTAATGAATCTAATATGTTGGTTGAAATTAATGAAACGCACGATATAGAGAAAACAGAAGATGGAGCTGTTGTTAAATGTGAAAGCGGAGATAAGAAAATAGATGTAGACTCTCCGGTTTCTATGAATATGTGGGGATTACATCCAGATTTCTTTGCTATTTTAGAAAATGGATTTGTAGAGTTTTTAGAAAATGTAGATGCAACAGATTTGAAAGCGGAATACTTACTTCCAACAATTATAGGGGGGCTTTTGGAAGAAGAGAAGTTATCAGTTCGTGTACTGCAGTCTAAAGATAAGTGGTTTGGAGTGACATACAAAGAAGATAAAGTTGATGTAGTCAATGCAATTAATGAGTTAATTGAAACAGGAGTATATCCTAATAAATTATTTTAATCGAAGTTAAGGGGCGATAAATAGTGAAAAAAGGGAAACTTATAATTATAGGTCTTGTTGTGATGGCATTAATTTCAGGATGTGGAAAAACAGCAGATTCAAAAGAAAATAAAGCCAATTCAACAGAACAGACAAAAGATATTGAAACAGAACAAAATAAAGATGTACAGATGGAAGAAAATGCTGATAAACAAGAGGGAGAGGAACAGCAAATTCCAGATGAACAGAATGTTTCTGCTCAAACAGGCGGCAATATTAAAGTATATTATAGTAATTCAGATGCTTCCGGATTTGAAAGTGAAGAGGTGGCAATAGGATCATTATCGTCTAATGAAGTGTTAAAAGCATTGGTTGATAAAGGCGTGCTTCCTGTAGATGTTTCACTTTTGAGTTTTAAAGAATTTGAAAAAGATAATGAAAAATTATTAGAGTTGGATTTTTCTGATAAATTTATTACGTATATTAAAACGTTAGGTACTTCAGCAGAATACTATATTGTAGGAAGTATTTGTAATACATTTTTGGATGCGTATGGAAGTGATAAGATTCATATTACAGTAAATGGAGATGTCTTTACAACCGGACATGCAGAGTATCCGGGATATATGGGAAAATTTAATTAATAAATAAGAATCAGTACATGGAGGAAATTAATCCATGTACTGATTCTTATTTTATTTCTTTACCATATAAAAAATCAAAACTGCATCCGTTATCTTTTGAATATTTTTCTTTGAATCCAGTCGGAAATATAAGAAAAAGTATTTTTTATAAGTTCGAGTTCGATTTTCATATAATTGCCAAGATGTCTAATATGGAAAGGTACTCTTTTGCAAGATTTTCGCTTTTTCCAACCTTCTTTTAATCCTTCCTTATAGTCATTGCCAAAATTGATTTTACAGAAAAATAAATATTTTACAAAATAACCGATGGCAAGAGGTATGAAATTTAGTAAAAGCTGAAAGAATGGCATATTTTTATAATTCAGCCAAATACTATTTCTTGCAGATAATTTCACTTTAAAAGTATTGTATTTAGAACCGCTTGTTCCGCTTCCAACATGATATACAAGAGCTGTAGGGCAATAGGTGTTTTGATAGCCATATATCTTTGCACGATAACCCACATCAATATCTTCTAAATAAGCGAAATGTGACTCATCAAAATAACCAATTTTTTCAAAAACTTTCTTGCGATAAATGGCAGCTCCTGCACAAGCTGAAAAAATCATGTCTGTATTCTGGTAATTCTGGACAGACCGACCCGCTCCTCTACATACACCCCAGCCAAGAACGGTATACAAATCTCCTGCACTGTCAATAAGATCAGGATGATACATTTGAATCATCTTACTGCTAACAGAAAAAATAGAAGGAGATTCTTCTATGGCTTGAATCATAGCTTCTACATAATTGGTGTCAACAGTAGTGTCGTTATTCAAAAGGATCACATAAGGGGTTTGTGCATGACGTATACCTGTATTGACAGCAGTACTGAATCCATAGTTTTCCTTTAAAGCAATCACTTCAATATCAGGATAATATTGTGCCATATATTCAAGACTTCCATCTGTTGAATGATTATCAACAACAAGAATTTGAAAATCTTTACATGTTTGTGCTTCTAAAGATTTTAAACAAGGCTCCATAAAATGTTTTCCATTATAATTTGGAATAATTATTGTGACTTTCATAATATCCTCACTTTTAAGCATAATCTTATTGCATTATAACAAATCTCTTTTTTAGAATCTATAAAAAAGCAAAATTATTTATAAAAACTATATTTTTTACATAAATGTTACAAAACAATGAAGAAATATGTGTAAAATTAGTGTTTTTACTTGTTCGATAGAGTAAAATGTTGTATTATATAACAGATAGTGTAATTAGAAAATTGGGTGAATGTTTTATTGGATTACATATTATGTAAAAAATAAGAGGTTAAAATAAAATGATTAAAGAAAATCAAAAATTGCTGAATCAAATTCAGGTTGTACTAGATGGAATTGTAATCATATTAGCTTATGCGTTGTCATGGTATATCCGTTTTCGGAGTGGTATATTTGAATTAGATGAATGGTATCTGTCTTTGCAGGAATATATGAAATGGTTATGGGGGATTGTTCCTGGATTTTTGATGCTATATTATATTTTTAAACTGTATGTTCCTAAGCGGGTTCTTGGTAGAAGACTAGAAGCGTGGAGAATTTTACAAGCAAATGTAATCGGTGTTATGGCATTGATTGTTGTATTATACGTTATAAAACAGCCTAATATATCTCGAACAATGCTTTTTGTGTTCGGTGTAGTTGATGTGTTTGGAGAAGTTCTGGAAAGAAATCTAGTACGTATGATATTGCGTAAGATACGAAAAAACGGACATAATCTAAAGCACATTATCTTAGTTGGATATAGTAATGCAGCAGAAGAATATATAGATCGAATCAAAGCAAATCCTGAATGGGGATATCAAATAAGAGGGATTTTGGATGACAGCATTGAAATAGGTTCAGAATATAAAGGGATTAATGTAATTGGCTGCACAGACGATTTACAAATTATCCTTCCTGAAAATAAACTTGATGAGATTGTAATTACATTAGGGTTGGACGAGTATAACAAATTAAGAAAAATTGTCAATATGTGTGAAAAATCGGGAGTTCATACAAAGTTTATTCCCGATTATAATAATATTATTCCTACAAAACCTTATACAGAAGATATTCAAGGACTTCCAGTTATTAATATAAGACATGTGCCTTTAAATAATTGGATCAATCGTTTTATGAAACGGTCGATGGATATATTCGGAGCGTTAGTTGCAATTATTTTGTTCTCTCCGATTATGTTAGTTGTATCAATTATAATTAAAGTAACCGATCCGGGTCCGTTGATATTTAAACAAGAACGTATTGGATTGAAGAATACACCGTTTTATATGTATAAATTCCGTTCTATGGTTGTACAAAAAGAAAAAGATGAGAAAAAAGGATGGACTGTTAAAAATGATCCGCGTGTGACACCTATAGGAAAATTTATTCGAAAAACAAGTATTGATGAACTACCACAATTGTTCAATATATTAAAAGGTGATATGAGTCTTGTCGGACCTCGTCCGGAAAGACCACTATTTGTAGAAAAATTTAAAGAAGAGATTCCACGATACATGATAAAACATCAAGTCAGACCAGGATTGACAGGCTGGGCACAGGTGAATGGATATCGTGGAGATACATCTATCCGTAAACGTATAGAACATGATTTATATTATATTGAAAATTGGACATTAGGATTTGATATAAAGATTATTCTGTTAACGTTTCTTAAAGGATTTATTAATAAGAATGCATATTGATAAACAAAAATCAATTACACATAAGTAATATTATAATGTAAGATATTGCGAAAAGGTGCAAAATGAATAAAAGTGTAGATATAATTATTCCGACATATCGACCAGATGAAACAGTTGTCTATTTGATAAAAAAATTATTAAAGCAAACTTATCCGATTCATGAAATTCATATTATTGATACAGAAACAGGTATATTTCCTAAAGAATTAAAAAATTTAAGTGATAAAATCCGAATTTCAAAAATAAAGCCGGAACAGTTTGATCATGGGGGAACCAGACATGAAGGTGCAATGCAATCCCATACAGATATTATTGTTTATATGACCCAGGATGCTATGCCGGTAAATGAATATTTAATTGAAGAATTAGTAAAAGCATTTGATAATGAAAAGATTGCAGCTGCTTATGCGAGACAATTACCGAATAGTAAATGTAATGTGATTGAGCGATATACAAGAGCATTTAACTATCCAGAACAGAGCAGAATAAAATCAATGGAAGATTTAGAAACATTAGGGATTAAGACATATTTTTGTTCAGATGTATGCGCAGCATACAGGAAATCGGTTTATGAGTCATTGGGAGGCTTTGAAGAAAAAACAATATTCAATGAAGATATGATTATGGCTGCAAAAATTATTCAATCCGGTGGACTAGTAAAATATGTTGCAGAAGCGAAAGTGATTCATTCACATAATTATAATTGTAAACAACAATTCCAGAGAAATTTCGATCTTGCTGTTTCGCAGGTTGAACATCCGGAAGTATTTCAAAACATTAAATCCGAGTCAGAAGGAATGCGTCTGGTTAAAAATACAATGATTTATTTAATTAAAATTAAAAAGCCGTGGCTTATTATTAAATTGATTTCGCAGAGCGGATTTAAATATATGGGTTACTGTCTTGGAAGAAAATATAGTCAGTTACCGATGTGGTTGATTAAAAAATGTACAATGAATCAGAGATATTGGTAGAAAATGGATTGATGTTTTAAATAAAATCATGTATGATATCAATCAGCGGAGTACAAACGGTAAGAGGAAAGGAAATAGTATGTCAAAGCGAAATAATCGTTCTGTGTCAAATCAGAAAATGAGAAAACAAGCGAATAGAAAAAAATCTCAAAATGTAAAAAGAGCTCAAAAGAGAAGAGGCATGACAACGGGTAAAAAAGTTTTGGTTGGGATTTGCATTGTGCTTTTAATTTTTGTTATTGCTGCAATTGTTGGTGTGGCTTATGTTGGAAGCAAAATGGGAAAACTTAATGTTGGAAAATTAGATGTTGATGCCCTTAGTATTTCAGATGAATTGTCTTATGATGAATCCGGATATTTAAATGTTGCACTGTTTGGTCTGGATAAAAGAGCAAATAATGACGAGATGGGTGAACGAAGTGATACGATCATGGTTGCCAGTTTAAATAGAGAAACAAAAGAAGTAAAGATTTCATCTGTATATCGAGACACTTTACTACAACAAAAAGATGGAACATACAATAAGGCAAATTCAGCATATTCATTTGGTGGGGCAGAACAGGCTATCGCTATGTTGAATAAAAATTTGGATTTAGATATACAACATTATGTTACAGTTGATTTTGCTGCATTGGTGGATGTGATTGATGCGCTGGGTGGAATTGATATTGATGTAACAGATGAAGAAGTTGAATATTTAAATGGTTATATAATGGAAATAATTGAGAATACTGGTGTTAATACCGTTGCAGTAGAACATTCAGGTCTTCAGACTTTAAGTGGAGTACAGGCTACAGCGTATGCTAGAATCCGTTATACAGCAGGGGATGACTTTAAGCGTGCAGAGCGTCAAAGATTAGTATTGGCTAAAATAGCAGAAAAAGCTCAGCATGCAGATTTAGCAACAATAAATAAGATTATTGATAAAGTATTTCCTAAAATAGAAACAAACTTCACTTTAAAAGAGATTTTGGCTTATGCAAAAGATGCCATGAAGTATCAGCTGGCAGATACTACTGGTTTTCCGGAAGTAAAAGATACTATGGATTATGAAGATGCAGGAAATGTTGTCGTTCCTCTAACATTAGAAAGTAATGTTAGAACTTTGCATCAATATTTATTTGGTGAAGATGGATATACACCGTCATCTACGTTATCGGCTATTAACAGTGAACTTGAAAGTATAAGTCAAAATGGCAGTACGGGTACGACAGACAGTTCGGATTCTTATTATAATGACGGATATACTGATTATAGTAACCAAGGTTATGATGATGGAATTAATTATGATGATAGTACAACATATGATCCGGGGCAAACAGATTATAATGATTCAAACGACTATAGTGGTGACTATAATTATGGTTCTGATTCAAGTCAAAGTGATACAGGTGCAGGATATTAAATAAACTGTTTAAAATACTTAATGAGAGGATGAAAAGTTAATGAAAAAATGTATTAGCCGAGGGTACATGGCTTTAGTGACAGCACTTACTATATTTCTTGCATATGGGATTATAAGTTTTGCTGCTGAAGGAACAGTACAAATTACAGATGTTACTGGTAATGTTGGAGAGGAAATCACGATTCCGGTTTCTATTAGTACGGCAGGAGAACCTATAGGTGATGGAAGCCTGACATTGAATTATGATAGTGCTATGTTAGAGTTTGTCGGTGGCGATAATGCAAGCGGTGGAGATGGAGTTGTTTCTTTAAATGCATCAGGAACAGGTACAGAAACAACTTTAAATTACACGATAGTATTTAAATGTTTAAGTGAAGGAAATACTGTACTTCAAAGTGCTGGATCTACGGCATATCTGTTTTCGGATGAGACATTATATTTACCAGATGTTTCAACTAATATTACGATTGCAGCTGCTGGAACATCGCAACAGGTACTGGCAAGCGGTGGAGATGGACTGCTTGAAATCTCAGGAGTGCAGTATTCAATTTATAATGATTTTACAGACGCTTTAATCCCTGCAGGATTTTCTAGAACTACTGTGAATTATAATGGCGCAGATTATAATGCAGTTGTACAGGATGCATCAGGAATTAAATTTGTCTTTGCGAAATCTGGTGACAGTGATCCGGTTTATGCAATGTATGATGAATCAGATAATCATTTTGTACTGGCTGAGCAGGTACAGCTAATAAATGATCAGTATATTTATGTTTTAGGAGAAGCTTCTAATACAGATACATTGCCTAAAACATTTGGAGAAACAACATTAGATATGAACGGACTTGTTTTTCCAGTATGGCAGGATAGCGAAAATAAAGAATTTTATCTAGTAAATGCATTAGGACCTTCTGGACAGATTGCTTTTTATCAATACGATACAACTGATAAAACATATCAAAGATATGTAGAGCGTACTTCTGAGAAAGCAGAGGAGACAAAAGAGAAGGGACAGCTACTAGACCAGATTAAGAATGAAGTGTCAGATAATCTATTAAAAATTACAATTATAGTTCTGGCAATTATTATAATTATGTTGATCATAATTATTGTTATAGCATCTAAATTAAGAAATGTAACGGACGAACTTAATCAATTATATGATGATTACGATGAAAAAAATGATTTACCAAAGAAGAAAACACGCGAACAATTTATACGCAAAGACGATGACTATGAAATAGAATATGATGATTATATGGAAGAAGATCATGATGCTTTTATGGATGATGAGTATGATGATTATGATGAATTTGATGATTATGATGATGAATCATATGAGACAAAACCACTACCACAAACGAAAAATAAAAAAGCAGCTAATAAAAAATCTTCTAAGAAAAAATATGATATAGAGTTTATTGATTTGTAGAAAAAATAAGAATGTATATAAAAGCTCCTTTTCTAATAACGAGAGTACAATTTAGAATTGTTTCTTGCTATTGGAAAAGGAGTCATTTAGTTAAACAAAGTTTTTTTATACATTGAACACAAAATCATCACAAAGAATGATTATTATATCATTATAAAATACAAGAGAAAGAGGGAACTGATATGGAAAATCAATATAATTATTATAATCCGGATGATAACCAGTTTCAAAATAATTATTCACAGGGAGAAAATAATCATCAAAAAAAATCAAAAAAAATAACAAAAGTTATAGCTGTGATTGGATTAGCGATTATCTTTGGTATTGTTTCTTCAGGTGTGTTCTTATCAACAAGTTATATTGGAACAAATATATTAGGATTAAATAAGAACTCAAATAGCGATGTAAAAACATCGACAACAGCTGTTACAAAATCATCCAGTGTTGTAACTTCAGATGTTTCTTCAATTGTCAATGATGTAATGCCATCAGTCGTTGCAATTACGAATATGAGCGTTCAGGAAGTACAGAATTTTTGGGGTCAAACATCTCAATACCAGAGTGAAAGTTGCGGAACCGGAATCATTATTGCGAAAACAGATAATGAGCTTCTTATTGTAACAAACAATCATGTAATTGCAGATAATGAATCTTTAACAGTTACATTTGATGATGATACAAGTGTGGATGCAGATGTAAAAGGAACTGATCCAGAGCATGATCTTGCTGTAATTGCTGTCCCATTGAATCAGGTTTCTTCGGAAACAATGGAAAAAATTGCGGTTGCAACATTAGGAGATTCAACAGCACTTCAGGTTGGTGAGCCAGCTATTGCAATTGGAAATGCTATGGGATATGGACAGTCAGTTACAACAGGTGTTATCAGTGCAGTAAATAGAGAAAGTACTACAACTGATGAGCAAACAGGTGAGACTGAAGAAACCGGTGTAAAATTAATTCAGACAGATGCTGCAATCAATCCAGGAAATAGTGGAGGTCCTCTTGTAAATGCAAATGGCGAAGTGATTGGTATTAATTCTTCTAAGTTAGCAAGTACAACAGTTGAAGGAATGGGGTATGCAATACCAATTAGTGATGTCTCTGACATAATTGATAATCTGATGAATCAAGAAACAAAACATAAGGTTTCTGAAGAGAAAAAAGGATACCTTGGTGTAAAAGGATATGATGTAACAGAAGAAAGTGCTAAAAAATATAATATGCCTACAGGTGTTTATGTTGCTGAAATAGTCAAAGGTGGCGGCGCAGAAGAAGCTGGTATTACAAAAGGCAATGTTATTACAGCACTGAATGGAACAACAGTTAATAGCATGGAAGAACTACAGAAGGAGTTGGGATACTATGAGAGTGGTAAAACAGTATCTGTAACAATTCAAGTTCCTGAAAATAATGGAGAATGGACTGAAAAGACAGTAGATGTGAAACTTGGAAAATCTTCTAAATAATGGCTAGGGTTACGAAAGTAGTTTGCTTTCGGAACCCTTTTTCTTTTTTTACATATCTTAATATTGGAAAATGTTGAAGGGAGAATTAAATTGATAAACACTTCCAATAATATGCGGTATCAACGTCAGGGATATTTTAATTCAAATTATACTTCTTGTGTAAATCAGGCGTGTCCTTGTCAAAGAGAACAAGATGTTTTATTCGATTTACCAATTGCGATGGCATATGTTCCTTGGCAAAAATGGGAAAAGATATATGATATTCAAAAAGGATTTCAACAAGGAACAATATTTGAAAAATTAGACAAACCTTTTCGAGGGAAAGGAGGATGCAATCGATGACAGCCTGCCCATGTAGAAGAGATTTGTTAAATAAAATTTATGAAATCAGTTTTGCAGTTGATGATGTAAAGTTATATTTAGATACACATCCATGGGATGAAGAAGCATTGTCTTATTTTAGAGAATATAGTTATATGCGGAATGAAGCTTTAAAAGAGTATGCCAAATATTATGGACCACTAACAATTGATACTGCTGTACAATCTGATTGTGAAAAATGGAACTGGATAAATGAACCTTGGCCATGGCAGGAAGGAGGATGCTAAATGTGGAGTTATGAAAAAAGATTGCAGTATCCTGTTAAAATAACTCAAACTAACCCAAAGATCGCACAAGTTATAATATCGCAATTTGGTGGTCCAGATGGAGAGCTGGCTGCATCCATGAGATATTTGTCACAAAGATATACTATGCCGTATAAGGAAGTAACAGGCATATTGACTGATATTGGAACGGAGGAACTGGCTCATATGGAAATTGTGTGTGCTATAGTGCATCAATTAACCAGAGATTTAACTCCAGAACAGTTAAAAGAATCAGGATTTGATAAGTATTATGTTGATCACACATTAGCTCTTTGGCCACAAGCTGCCAGCGGAGCCCCTTGGACCGCTACCTATTTTCAATCCAAAGGAGATCCGATAACTGATTTGCACGAAGATATGGCAGCTGAGCAAAAAGCACGTACTACTTATGATAATATTTTACGCCTTGTGAAAGACCCTGAAGTATGTGATCCTATACGCTTCTTAAGAGAGCGAGAAATTGTTCATTATCAACGTTTTGGTGAAAGTTTAAGAATCGTGCAGGAGAATTTAGATAGTAAAAATTTCTATGCAATTAATCCGGAATTTGATTAAATTATAAGCAAAAAAAAGTAGCTGCTTAGTTATTTTATAGTATAAGTAAGTAGCTACTTAAAAATTACATCAATTTACTCACATCATCCAGCGCAGCAGCTATCACTTTATCCATATCATAATATTTGTAATGCCCTAAGCGACCGCCAAATATAATGTGTTCTTCTTTGTCTGCCAGTTCTTTATATTTTTGGTAAAGAGCATTGTTTCTCTCATCATTTACCGGATAATAAGGTTCCATGCCAACAGTCCATTCAGAAGAGTATTCTTTGGAAATCACAGTTTTCTCCTGCGTTCCGAATTCAAAATGTTTATGCTCAATGATTCTTGTATAAGGTACTTCTCGATCTGTATAATTTACAACAGCATTTCCTTGATAATTATCACAATCTAAAGTTTCTGTCTCAAATCTAACAGAGCGATATTCAAGTGCACCAAATTGATAATTATAATATTCATCAATCATGCCGGTATAAATGATGTCAGTAGCAATGTTTGGATGAGCTTTATAAAATTCAAAGAAATCCGTATTGAGTTGTACATCTATACCTTCTAACATTTTTTCAATAATTGCTGTATAACCACCAATAGGAATACCTTGATATCTGTCATTAAAATAATTATTATCATATGTGAAACGAACTGGGAGGCGTTTTATAATAAATGACGGAAGATCTTTACAATCGCGACCCCACTGTTTTTCAGTGTAACCTTTTACAAGCTTTTCAAATACATCACGACCAACAAGAGATAATCCTTGTTCTTCTAAGTTTTTGGGCTCTTTAATACCTGATTCAGAAACTTGTTTCGCAATCATTTCTTTTGCTTCTTGAGGTGTCTGTATTCCCCACATCTTACTGAAAGTATTCATGTTGAAAGGAAGATTATACAGTTCATCCTTATAAATAGCAATAGGTGAATTAATATAGTTATTAAATTCAGCAAATTGGTTTATATAATTCCATATTTTTTTGTCTGAGGTATGAAAAATATGAGCGCCATATTTATGTACGTTTATTGCCTCGATATTCTCGGTATATATATTTCCGGCAATATGGTCACGCTTATCTATAACTAGACATTTTTTGCCTTTTTTCTTCAATTCATTAGCTACAACAGAACCATATAAACCGGCTCCAACAATTAAATAGTCATATGTTGTCTGATTCAATTTTAAATCCTCGCCTTTCTTGAGTAATATTATAATATTGTATCATGTAATTAGAAAACTGCATAGTGTGGGAGAAAAAATGTCAAGGAATATAAGTTGAAACTTAATAAAAATCATGATAAACTCATGTTGATTATATAAAAATAGAAATGTTGAAGGATGTAATATGGATAATAAAAATATAAATACAATAGAAAAAAACTGGCTAAATACAATATTTTGCCTCTATATATTGAGTTATATATTACCGGTAGGTAAAATTTTTAATGTTCCGGTTCAAAAAATATGTATCTGCTTATTTGTGGCTGTAAGTGGTTATATATTTATCAAATTGAATGATTGGAAAAGCATAATTAGAATTTCAAAATTGGAGATTATAGTTTTAATAAGCGGAGCGTTATGGTGTTTGATCAGCTGGTTGCAAGGATGTGAATATAGTGTAGAATGTGCTTCACTTTTATATCTTTCTTTTATTATGTTTTTGCTTACCTTTCATTTAATAAAAGAAAATTTACTGGATTTACATAAGATAATGCGATGTTTATTTTGGATGATGCTGGTAAAGATAGTTGCAAAAATAATATTAGAAGTTATTTTTTTATGTAAGTTAATCCAATATGAAGTTTTGTATCAGTTATATATTCAAATATTTAATGTAGAAGCAATCATGATGACAATGAAGTTAGGAAGTCTGACATTTGTTAGAATTCAAAGTACTTCAGATATTCTTGTTATCGGATTATTGCCATTTTTTTTATTACTTCCAAAGATAAGACAAAGTAAAAAGCTTTGGCTTACGCTATTATTAGCAATCTATACAATGATTGTATATTCAAGATTATATATGGTAGAATTTGCCAGTTTTATGGTATTATTATTGCTTTTCGAATGGAAATATATTTCCAAAAAAGTGAGATATATTGGAATAGGGGGAGCAGTTTTAACTTCTTTTATTTGGTTTAAACCTATATTTAAAATAGTGCAATATCGTTTTTTCTCTGCAAAAGTAGTTGAGTCAGATTCAGTTCGGCAGATTCAAATACAAGAATTAACCAAAGGAATTTCAGAAGCCCCTCTTTTTGGTCATGGTATGGGAAGTTATCTTCCTGATTTGATCAGAAGTACGACAGCTCCTTTTTCATACGAAGCAGAATATCTCTCTTTTCTTTATCAGTTCGGCTTGATTGGCTTTATTATGATAATTTTAGGGATTATTAGCGTGTATATCAAGGGGATTTGGCAATATGTGAAATATAATAATACTCAAATAAAATTGTTTACTCTATTGTGCTTGGCATGGATGCTGGCAAGACCAATATTTAATCCGTCTTTTTATGGCATACAAAATGGTTTCTATGTAATAGGATTACTTTTAATAAATGCTTACTTTAATATAGAGAATAATAATTCTAAAAAGGAACAGGTTCAGGATAATCTAGGAGCGTAAATTAGATGGCAGGACAGAATAGCACAGAAATATGGCATGAACAAAAAAAATTAAAAACTGGATATACAACTGGAAGTTGTGCAGCAGCAGCTACGAAGGCAGCTTTGGAAATGTTATTGTCCGGAAATGAAATACAAAATATTTCTTTGCTCACACCAAATCAAACAGAGCTCTATTTAGAAGTAAAAGATATTTCAATAGCGAGAGACTGGGTGAGTTGTGGTATACAAAAAGATAGTGGTGATGATCCGGATGTGACGAATGGCATTTGTGTGTATGCAAGAGTTGAAAAACGATTCGGAACAGAAATTATCATTGATGGTGGTATAGGTGTAGGGCGTGTGACAAGGAAAGGGCTGGAACAAAGTATTGGTCAGGCAGCAATTAATAAAGTTCCTCGTGAAATGATAATTAAAGAGGCAAAAGAACAATGTGCAAAATACGATTATCATCAAGGCTTATCCATTGTTATTTCTGTACCAGAGGGGGTTGAACTTGCAAAAAAAACATTTAATCCACGATTGGGGATAGAAGGAGGAATTTCCATATTAGGAACAACGGGAATTGTGCAGCCTATGAGCGAAAAGGCATTAACAGATACGATTTTTCTTGAAATGAAAATGTTAAAGGAAAATGGTTTCGATTGGTGTTATGCAGTACCAGGAAATTATGGAATTGACTTTTTAAATGATTCATTAGGGTTTGATGCGGATATAGCAGTAAAATACAGTAATTATGTAGGAGATGTTATTGATGATGCAGTAAATTTGGATATGAAAGGACTGTTGTTTGTCGGACATATCGGTAAATTGATAAAAGTTGCAGCAGGAGTAATGAACACCCATTCTAGACAGGCTGATTGCAGAATGGAAGTTTTGTCTGCACATGCAGCATTATGTGGTGCCGATAGAGCGGTTATACAGGAATTAATGAATTGTATTACAACAACGGAAGCAATTGAGATATTAAAAAGAGAAAACTTATTAGAGACAGTTATGGAATCGGTTATGAAACGGGTTGAATTTAATTTGCAAAATCGAGCCGGAGAAGAATTAAAAATTGGTGCAATTCTCTTTTCTAAGGAAGATGGAATTTTAGGAAGAACAACACAGGTTCCAGAACTTCTTAAATATATACAAGATCAGAAACGATAGAGGTATAAAATAGAATGAAAGGAAAATTTTATGGAGTAGGTGTTGGCTCAGGTGATCCAGAATTATTGACAATAAAGGCACTTCGTGTAATGAAAGAATGCGAAGTGATTGCTATTGCTTTGTCAAAGGAATATATAGAAAAACCTATAATCATTAATTTCGAGGAACAAGCAGAATATGAGGCGGCTTTACAAGAATGTGTAGCTTACCAAATAGCTTTGGAAGCCATACCTGAGCTAAAAGAAAAAGAATTATTGTTGCTTCCGATGCCGATGATTAAAGATATGCAGAAATTAAAATTGATACATGAAGCAGATGCAATAAAAGTTATAGAAAATCTAAAAAAAGGAAAATCAGTTGCTTTTATTACATTAGGTGATCCTACTGTTTATTCAACGGTTTTATATGTTCACAAACATCTTCAGGATAAAAATTATGAAACACAGTTAATTCCTGGGGTACCTTCATTTTGCAGTGCTGCGGCAAGGTTGAATATAGGCTTGGTTGAAAATAGAGATGAGCTTCATATTCTTCCGGCATCCTATGAAATTGAGCAAAGTCTGCGATTACCAGGAACAAAAATATTGATGAAAACTGGAAAACAGTTAGCAAAAGTAAAACAGTTAATAAAGAATGAAAATTATCAGGTTGAAATGGTAGAAAATTGTGGTATGAAAAATGAAAAAATATATCGAACGATAGACGATATACCAGAAACAGCGGGGTATTATTCATTAATGATTATAAAAGAAGCTAAAGAATAGAGGAGGAAGATACGTGATAACATTTGTAGGAGCAGGCCCGGGAGCGGAAGATTTAATTACAGTTAGAGGATTAAAGCTTCTTCAAACAGCAGATATTATTGTATATGCGGGCTCACTTGTCAATCCAGAGCTATTGAATAACAAAAAAGAAAATTGTATTGTCTATAATAGTGCGAAAATGACATTAGAAGAAGTTATGGATGTTATGGTTAATGGAGCTCATGAAGGAAAAGAAATTGTGCGGTTACATACAGGAGATCCATGCCTTTATGGCGCGATTAAAGAGCAAATGGATTGGCTTATGAGGGAACAAATTAAATATGAAGTATGTCCCGGAGTAAGTTCTTTCTGTGGAGCAGCAGCGGCATTAAATGCGGAGTATACACTGCCCGGTATTTCACAGTCTGTGATTATTACAAGAATGGCAGGGCGTACACCTGTTCCGGAAAGAGAATCAATTCGTTCCTTTGCATCACATCAGGCAACGATGACAATCTTTTTAAGTACGGGCATGCTTTTGGAGTTGCAAAAAGAACTAATAGCGGGCGGCTATTCACCGGATACTCCTGCGGCAATTGTTTATAAAGCAACATGGCCGGAAGAGAAAGTGTATCATTGTACAATAGACTCATTAGCAAGAACAGCAAAAGAAAACGGAATCACAAAAACAGCACTTATTGTTGTTGGCCGTATATTAAACAGTGAATATCAACGCTCTGAGTTATACCACCCTGATTTTACAACTGAATTTAGAAAGGGAAGAAAGGAGTCTTGATATATGAAAAAAATTTATGTGGTTGGTCTTGGACCAGGGGCCGGAAAGCAGATGACAGGAGAAGCTTATACCGCTTTAGAACAAAGTGAAGTAATTGTTGGCTATCCAGTGTATTTAGATTTGATTCGGGACACATTTCCGGATAAAATATATAAAAGTACTCCAATGAAACAAGAAGTAGAACGATGTCATATGGCATTTATGGAAGCAATGCAAGAAAAAACAACAGCCATGGTATGTAGTGGTGATGCAGGAGTATACGGAATGGCCGGATTAATGCTTCAGATTAGTTCAAAATTTCCAGAAGTTGAGGTAGAGATTATTCCGGGAATCACTGCGGCAATTGGAGGGGCAGCGGTTTTAGGAGCACCGCTGATGCATGATTTTGCCGTAATCAGCTTGAGTGATTTGATGACCCCATGGGATAAAATTGAAATACGATTAAGGGCAGCTGCAATGGCTGATTTTGTTATTTGCCTTTATAATCCTTCCAGCAAAAAACGTAGCGATTATCTGGAAAAAGCTTGCAAAATTATGAAAGAGTTTAAGAAACCAGAGACTATTTGTGGTTTAGTCCGCAATATAGGAAGAAAAGAAGAAACAAGACAGATTCTTACACTGGAAGAGTTAGAACATACGGAGACGGATATGTTTACAACGGTGTTTATAGGAAATGTCCAAACAATGTGTTTAAATCATAAAATGGTCACACCTAGAGGATATAATGTAACAAGATAAGGATTATAAAAATGAATATAACAAGACAGATTTATTTGATTGGGATAGGAATGGGTTCGAGAAATACACGAACATTATTAACAGAGAGCATTTTAGAGCAGTGCGATTGTATTATAGGAGCATCCAGAATGCTGGAATCTGTTCAAGAATATAAGAAACCTCAATTTTGCTCTTATAAACCAGATGAAATTTGTCAGTGGCTGGATACACATTTACAATATCAGAATATAGGGATTGTTTTATCTGGAGATACAGGATTTTATAGCGGAGCAAAGAAACTGGAAAATGTAATTAAAACAAAATTGGGAAATGATGAGCAGTGTATACAGGTATATCAGATTCCTGGTATTTCGTCTGTTATATATCTTGCAGCAAAGTTGCATACATCATGGGATGATGCCAAAATTATAAGTGCGCATGGTGAAAAGCAAAATTACATCCAGACTATTGCAAATCATAATAAAACCTTCTTACTTCTTGGTGGAAATGATATTGCAGAAGAAGTTTGTAAAAAAGTAAAAAAATATCATTTGGACGATACTCTATTTTATATAGGTAAAAATTTGTCTTATGAAAATGAATTAATAGTAATTCGGAAGGGTTCTGAACTAACAATAGAAGATTTATCAGGCCTATGTACTGTAATGGTAAAAAACACAAGACCACAAAGTTGGAAGTATAAGGGGATTCCAGAGGAAGACTGGGTACGTGGAAAAGTTCCTATGACGAAAGAGGAGATACGAGAGATCAGTCTTCGTAAATTAGGGTTGACTGAGGAAGCTGTATTGTATGATATTGGGGCAGGAACAGGTTCAGTTTCAATTGAGGCAGCGTTATGTTCAGAAAAAATCCGGGTGTATGCAATAGAAAAGAATCCAGAAGGAATATCATTAATAGAAGAAAATAAGAAAAAGTTTTGTACAGACTGGGTTACAACTATTGAGGGAGTAGCGCCGGATGTACTGAACAAATTAGAAAAACCAACGCATGTCTTTATTGGAGGAACATCAGGAAATTTAAAAGCTATATTAAAAGCTGTGAGAGATAGAAATCCCGAAGTAACCATCGTATTGAATGCAATTACATTAGAAACAATTAAAGAAATAATGGAGGCAACAAAAGAACGGCTACTACAAAATCCTGAAATTATACAGGTCTGCGTATCAAAAGCGAAGACACTCGGACAATATCATATGATGCTTGGACAGAATCCGATTTATATTGTGACGGATAGAAAGGAAGGCTAAAATAGCTTATGCAAATACCGAGAATAATGATAACCGGTAGCTCCAGTGGAAGTGGTAAAACGGCAATTACATGTGCAATTTTATCCGCACTGAAGCAGAAAAATATAGATGTGGCCGCATGTAAATGTGGACCGGATTACATAGATCCAATGTTTCATAGGGAGGTACTTCAAGTACCTTCCGAGAATCTGGATCTTTTTTTCAGTACGAAAGACTCTCTGCAAGAGTTATTTGTGAACCATGGAAAAAATAGAGACATTGTTATAACGGAAGGGGTTATGGGGTATTATGACGGCCTTGCACTAGAGTCCGATCAGGCAAGTTCCTATGATGTTTCGAGAAGCTTATCTATACCGGCTATTTTAGTTGTCCCATGTAAGGGAATGGCATTATCCGTTGTTCCTATTATTCTGGGAATGTTAGAGTTTCGAAAAGATCAGCAGATAAGGGGAATTATTTTAAATCGTATATCAGGAATGATATATCCACGTATGAAGCAACTCATTGAAACCGAATTGTTGAAATGTGGTTATGATATACCCATAGTGGGATATGTTCCGGAACATGAAGCTTTTCAATTGGAAAGCCGTCATTTAGGATTGAAGCTGCCAGAACATATAATCCATATTCAGAAAAAGCTACATGAAGCTGGTGAGCTTATTAAAAGTACTGTAGATTTGGAACAGATTTTACAAATAGCATGTCAGGCACCACAGATAGAAACAGTAATAAAAAATTCGTTGGATGAAAAGAGTATTGTAAAAAATAGAGTTCGAATTGGAATAGCCAGAGATGAGGCATTTTGCTTTTATTATGAAGAAAATTTACGAATGCTTCGCGAAAAAGGATGCGAATTGGTAGAATTTAGTCCATTGGTAGAAAAAAAACTGCCTGAAAATATAAAAGGATTGATTATAGGCGGGGGATATCCGGAATTGTATGCAGAAAAATTATCAGCAAATATATCTATGAGAAAAGATATTCAAAGCAAAATAGATGCGGGTATGCCAACAATTGCAGAATGTGGAGGGTTTTTATATTTGCATGAAACACTGGAAAATCCAGAGAGAATGAAAATTAAGATGACGAATGTAATAAAAGCCGAAGCATTTAAAACGGACAGATTAGGGAGATTTGGATATATTACTTTAAAGGCAGAGAAAAACGGAAAATTTTTAAAAAAGGATGAAATAATGAAAGCTCATGAGTTTCATTATTGGGACAGTACACAGAATGGAACAGATTGTCTTGCGGTAAAGCCGGATAAAAAAAGAAGTTGGAATTGTATTCATATGAGAGATAATTTATTTGCAGGATTTCCACACCTTTATTTTCGGTCTAATCCAAACTTTGTAGAGCGTTTTATAGATGCCTGTAAAGAATGGGATATTACAGTGAATCAGACGAACTAGATAGAGGAAGTAAGATAAAAAATGACAACGCTAACAATAGAAAAATTAAGAAAACAAATAGATAAAGCAGATAAAGTAAGTATGGAAGCTGCAAAAGCGAGATGGATGTCAGTTGCAAAACCATTGTTCAGTCTTGGTAAACTGGAAGATGTAGTGGTACGCATGGCTGGAATGAAAAAGACAGCAGAGTATCAGTTGGATAAAAAGGGATTGATCATTATGTGTGCTGATAACGGGGTGGTTGCAGAGGGTGTAACCCAGATCGGGCAGGAAGTGACAGCAATTGTAGCGGATAATTTTATGCATCATGCGGCAAGTACAAATATTATGGCCGATATAGCGGGCGTTGATTTAATACCGGTTGATATCGGAATGATCACAGATGTAAGTTCTATAACTGTTCAGGAAAAAAAGGTCAGCTATGGGACCAAAAACTTTGCAGTAGAACCTGCTATGAACAGAGAAGAAGTATGGAAAGCAATTCAGATTGGTATTGATACAGTCAGAGAATGTAAGCAAAAAGGCTATGATATTCTGGCAACTGGCGAAATGGGAATAGGAAATACAACTACAAGCAGTGCTGTTACGGCAATATTATTGCAAAAATCAGTGGAAGAAGTAACGGGAAAAGGAGCCGGTCTTTCATCTGAGGGATTGCAACGAAAGATTACTACGATTGAAACGGCAATTAATAAATATAAACCTGATCCACAAAACATAATAGAGGTATTAGCTTGTGTAGGTGGCCTTGATATCGCCGGATTGACAGGGGTATGTCTTGGAGGTGCAATGTACCATGTACCAATTGTTTTAGATGGCTTTATCTCTACAACAGCTGCTTTATGTGCAGTGAAAATGATTCCAGAAACCAGAGACTATATAATTGCGTCACATGTTTCAAATGAACCTGCCGGGCGAATGCTTCTTGAGGAGTTAAAACTATCTGCGTTTTTAGATTGTAATATGTGTTTGGGAGAAGGAAGCGGTGCAGTAGCAGCAATGCCTTTATTAGATATGGGTTTGCAGGTATATCGACAAATGGGAACATTTGCAGATATTAAAGTAGAACAATATGAGGTTTTGGAATAGTTATGAAAAATTTGTTTGAATCAATAATCATTGCATTTTCCATGTATTCTAAAATTCCGATGCCGAAGGTGGAATGGAATGATAAAAATATGAAATATACAATGTGCTTTTTCCCGGTGATTGGAATTGTGATTGGTGTATGTGTGCAGATAATCGGTACATTACTTATAAAAAGTACGTTTGGCAGTTTGTTTTTTTCTGTAATCATGACTTTACTGCCAATAATGATAACCGGAGGAATACATCTTGATGGCTTTTTGGATACAATGGATGCACTCAGTTCCTGGGGTGATAAAGAAAAGAAACTACAAATATTGAAAGACTCGAATTCAGGTGCATTTGCAATTATTGGGATGGGATGTTATCTATTGTGCAATATTGCATTGTGGAGCGAAGTAAGTGTTGAAATGCTGCCATTGATTTCTTGGAGTTATGTTCTATCTAGAGCATTGAGCGGTTATTCTGTTGTAACATTTCAAACTGCAAAAAATAGCGGTTTAGCCAAAACCTTTCAAGATGCTGCACAAAAAAATCGTGTTAAAATGATAATGTATTGCTGGATAGTGATAAGTACTGGTTGTATGCTAGTATACAATCCCCGAAATGCTATAACTCTGTTCGTGGCAGGAACGCTTTTCTTTCAATATTATAAAATCTTATGTAAGAAACAATTTGGAGGCATTACGGGAGATCTGGCAGGGTATTTTTTACAAGTCTTTGAATTGCTCATGTTGGGAGTAATTGTATTAGGAACAAGATTGTACGCTTTAGTATGACAGGAGAAAAAATGGAAATTTATTTGATTCGTCATTTGAAAACAAAAGGAAATGTAGAGCATAGATATATCGGAACAACCGATGAGTCTTTGATAAAAAAAGAAACACAGCTCGCTACAATTGAGCAAATGCAAAATGAATTAAAAAAATGTCAGTTACCGGATATGCTTATTTCAAGTCCATTAAAAAGATGTGTAGAAACCGCAAAAATATATTTTCCGGATATTGCATTACAATTACAGCCTAAGCTTAAAGAAAGTGATTTTGGGTTATTTGAAAACAAAAATCATGAAGAATTACAAGCATTTCCGGAATATCAGGCATGGTTGGAATCAAATGGAACTTTACCTTTTCCAAAAGGAGAAAGTCGTGAAAGCTTTTTAAAGCGATGCAGAGATGGATTTGAAGAATCCATATTTCAAGCGATAAAACAACATAAAAAATGTGTTTGTTTTGTTATTCATGGAGGTTCTATTATGGCTGTCCTTTCACAATTTTCAGAACAAGCTTCTGAGTTTTACGATTGGTTATTAAAAAATGGAGAAGGTTATCAGATGTATTTGGATGAAAAAGAATGGAAAGAGGGGCAAAAGAAAGTGTTGAGGGGGATTAAAAAGCTATGATTTCATTGGTAGCCTGTATTGGAGGGTTTTGTTTAGATTTTCTGTTTGGAGACCCGGTATGGTTGTACCATCCGGTTCGTATTATGGGTAATGTTATTTCATTACTAGAAAAAGCTGTCCGTAAAATAAGCCGAAATTCAAAATCCGGATTATTGATAGGTGGGGCAGTGTTATGGGGAATAGTTGTAATTTTATTTACGGGAATCCCATATGGAGTGTTAGAAATTTTGAAAAGCAAAAATGAAATTGTGGCATTTTTGCTGGAGATGTTCTGGTGTTATCAATTGCTTGCAGCTAAATCGTTGAAAACAGAAAGCATGAAAGTATATATGAAATTGAAAGATAGTGATTTAGAGGGAGCAAGAAAAGCGGTATCAATGATTGTTGGACGAGATACAGCAAAGTTAGATTGTGAAGGAATAACAAAAGCAACTGTTGAAACAATAGCAGAAAACACATCGGATGGCGTGATTGCTCCCCTCTTTTATATGTTAATAGGTGGTGCTCCTCTTGGAATGTTATATAAAGTAATTAATACAATGGATTCTATGTTGGGCTATAAAGATGAAAAATATTTATATATAGGGAGAATAGCAGCAAAAATGGATGATCTTGTAAATTATATTCCGGCTAGAATTTCGGCAATTGTGATGGTTTTGGCATCATTTTTATGTGGACTAGATTGGAAAAACGGATGGAAAATCTTTTTAAGAGATCGTTACAATCACAGTAGTCCAAATTCGGCGCAAACAGAAGCGGTATGTGCGGGAGCATTGGATATACAATTGGCCGGTGATGCGTGGTATTTTGGAAAGTTATATAAGAAACCGTATATTGGAGAACCGATTCGTTCAATACGTATTGAGGATATTTGTCAAACAAATCGTTTGATGTATGTTACAGCAATTGTTACAATGATAATATTCGGAACAATTAAACTATTATTCTATATAATATAGAGTGTAATTGCATATAGGATGGTTGTATACAATTATACAAAGGAAAAAGGCGTGCTAAGAGGGAATAAAAATGCAATATGTACATGGAGGAGACATTTATAACTATAAAGAATATGATAAAATATTAGATTTTTCGACAAATATTAATCCATTTGGTGCTAGTGAAAATGTAATCACAGCTGCACAAAATGCTTTAAAAGAGATTCATCATTATCCGGACAATAAGTGCCGTGCATTGGTTAGAAAGATAGCAGATTATTTGGAATTGCCAGAGCCATATATACTGTGTGGAAATGGGGCTGCAGATTTAATCTTTTCCTATGTACTCGCAGAAAAACCAAAAAAGGCATTAGTTACAGCACCAACATTTTCAGAATATGAGCAGGCACTACGAACAGTTGAGTGTGATGTGCGGCATGCATACTTGTATACAAAAGATGATTTTGAAGTAAACGAGAACATTCTTTTGAATTTGACTTCAGATTTAGATGTTGTATTTTTATGCTCTCCCAATAATCCGACTGGAAAAAAAATCCCTAAAAATTTACTAATGCAGATATTAGAAAAATGCGTAAAATACCAGATTCGTTTGATATTAGATGAATGTTTTTATGAATTTTTAGAAAATCCCAAAGAATCAACTATGCAAACAGAGGTAAAAAATTGTTCTCAATTAGTTATTTTACGTGCATTTACTAAAATGCATGCAATACCCGGATTAAGACTGGGATACATATTGTGCAGTGATAATTCTTTACTGGAAAGAATGCAGAGGGTACGTCAACCTTGGAGTGTATCGACAGTAGCTCAAGCGGCAGGACTTGCCGCAATTGAGGATGAAGAACGTGTTGAAAAAACCAGACAATATATTACAAAAGAACGTAAAAGAATGGAATTAGAGTTAGAATCCATCGGAATATCCTATATCAAATCGGATGCAAATTACATTTTAATATATTATGAAGAAAAAGTGTCTTTGTACGAAAAATTACTTAAAAAAAATATTTTGATCCGTGACTGTCAGAATTATATCGGATTAAAAAAAGGGTATTATCGAATAGCAATAAAAAGAAAAGAAGAAAATAATCGATTACTAACAGCTTTAAGAGAAGAGGTAAGAAAATGGCAAAACCTATTATGATACAAGGAACAATGTCGAATGCAGGAAAAAGTATTCTTGCGGGAGGATTATGCAGAGTGTTTGCACAGGATGGATATAAAGTGGCTCCGTTTAAATCACAAAATATGGCGTTGAACTCGTATATTACAGAAGAAGGTCTTGAAATGGGAAGGGCACAGGTGATGCAGGCTGAAGCGGCAGGGATCAAGCCCTCTGTTTTGATGAATCCGATTTTATTGAAACCTTCCAGTGATACAGGTTCGCAAGTTATCATAAATGGAGAAGTGATGGGGAATATGTCTGCTATGGAATATTACCGCCATAAAAAAGAATATGTTCCTGCAATTATGCAGGCCTATGAGCAACTCAACAAAGAAAATGATATTATTGTCATTGAGGGGGCAGGAAGTCCGGCAGAAATAAACCTAAAACAAGAAGATATTGTAAATATGGGAATGGCAAAGCTTGCGGATGCGCCGGTAGTATTAGTTGGAGACATTGACCGTGGAGGCGTTTTTGCACAGATTGTTGGAACTATAGAACTTTTGGAAAAAGAAGAGCAAGACCGAATTGTAGGGACTGTTATCAATAAATTCCGCGGAGATAAAAAAATATTAGATCCAGGATTAAAAATGTTAGAAGACAGAACAAATAAACCGGTACTCGGGGTAATTCCGTATTTTCATCTAGATATTGATGAAGAAGACAGTCTGTCGGAAAGAATCCAGAATAAAAAAGAGGTGTCGTTAATTGACATTGCAGTAATCCGTTTTCCAAGGTTATCAAATTTCACAGATATGATGGCGTTAGAATGTATGGATATGGTTTCTGTCCGTTATGTAAATAGTGCTGAAGAATTTGGAAATCCTGATGCAGTAATTCTCCCTGGAAGTAAAAATACAATGGAAGATATTTTGTGGATGCGGCAAAATGGTCTTGAGATGAAAATCCAGAAACATGCAAAGCATAACAAACTGGTATTTGGTATTTGTGGAGGTTACCAGATGCTTGGAACAGAAATAGAAGATCCAAATGGGGTTGAGAGAGCGGGAAAAATCCGAGGACTTGGATTGCTTCCAATAAAAACAGTATTTCAAAAAGAAAAGAAAAGAACTCGTGTGAAAGGAACATTTCAAGAAGTTCCCGGAATGCTTTCGGAATTAAAAGGAATTGAAATTGAAGGATATGAAATTCATATGGGAAAAACGAGTTATTTGAATGATACACAAGGTATTTTGAAATTAAATGATATCGTGCAGAATACTTTAACACTTGATGGGGCTGCAAAAGGAACTGTATATGGAAGCTATGTACATGGGATTTTTGACAAACCAGAAGTTGCAAGGCAACTTATAATTGCATTATTGAAACAAAAAGGATTAAATATCAATGAAGTAGAGGCTGTGGATATGTCTGCATATAAAGAAGAACAGTATGATAAGCTTGCAGCCATTATTCGTGAAAATCTGGATATGAGTGCAATATATAAGATTTTAAATATTACGAAAATAGTGAAATCGTGCTAATAGATAGAATTATCAAATAAATCAGGAGCAAAATGTTATGTTATACCTTATAACAGGAGGAAGTGGAAGCGGAAAATCAGAATATGCAGAAAACAAACTCTGTGAATTAAGTAAAAAAACAAACAGTTCGAAAGTTTATCTTGCTACAATGATTCCATATGGAAGGGAAACCGAAGAAAAAATAAACAGACATAGACAAATGAGAGCAAAGAAAAATTTTCAGACAGAAGAATGTTTTACAAATTTGTCAGAATTTGTTGAGAATATGAAATTTCAAAAAAACTCGGATAAAAAAGAAATTGTACTATTAGAATGTATGTCAAATCTTGTTGCAAATGAGTTGTTTGATGAAACGGGTATAAATACAATTTTAAAAAAACAGTATCCCGCATTATCCAATAACGAAGTAGTCGAAAAACTCACGGATTACATTTTAAATGGCGTGGAAAAGTTAAACGATATTTACGAAAATATTGTTATTGTAACAAATGAAGTCTTTTCGGAATCAACAGTTTATTCAAATGAAATGCTGATGTATAAGCAGGTTTTAGGAAAAGTAAATTGTGAACTGAGTAAAGCAGCAGTAGAAGTAGCAGAAGTAATATATGGACAGGCAGTTTTATATAAAAATGAAAAGGTGAAGTGTATGAACGAAAAAGCAGGATCGCATTTAATTATTGGTGGTGCATATCAAGGAAAACTAGAATATGCAAAAAAACTTTATCCTCAAATACAATGGGCAGACGGAGAAATGGATTCTTTTGAAAAAATTCAAAACGCAATCGGAATTTATCACTTTGAAATTTATATAAAACGAATTTTAAAGAATGAGAAATTAGATATCAAAGAAATAACAGATCAAATTTTTGCGAAAGATATACAAAAAGTAATAATTTGTGACGAGGTTGGATATGGGCTTGTGCCAGTTGATTCGTTTGAACGTTATTATAGAGAACAGGTTGGAAGAATCTGTACCACTCTTGCAAAACAGGCAGACAAAGTGACGCGAGTAGTTTGTGGTATTGGCGAAAAGCTGAAATGATCAGAAAGAAAACAGGTGAAAAAATGGCTATAGAACTAGAACAGGTACTACCAAAAGATATTGAAAGAAGAAGTTTTGAGATTATCACAGAAGAACTAGGGGATACACAATTGATTCCCGGAACAGAACCAATTGTGAAACGATGCATTCACACAAGTGCAGATTTTGATTATGCAAAAAATTTAATTTTTTCAAAGGGTGCTGTTCAAAAAGCGTTAGATGCAATCCGACAGGGTGCATCCATAGTAACAGATACACAGATGGGAAAATCGGGGATCAACAAAAAACGACTTGCAAAATATGGTGGAGAAGTATTTTGTTTTATGTCGGATGAAGACGTTGCAATACAGGCAAAAGCGAACGGTACTACGAGAGCCGTTGCAAGTATGGAAAAGGCAGCAAAGCTTAATAAAAAGTTGATATATGCGATTGGTAATGCACCTACAGCACTGATACATTTGTATGAACAAGTTGAAAAAGGAATCATTGATCCCGAACTGATTATTGGAGTTCCGGTTGGTTTTGTAAATGTAGTTCAATCGAAAGAGTTAATCTTAAAATTGGAAGACACGCCTTATATTATTGCCAGGGGAAGAAAAGGTGGAAGTAATATTGCAGCATGTATTTGTAATGCACTTATTTATATGTTAGATGAAGATTTGTGAGATAAAGCAAAAAACAGATAAGATTAGGTGAAAAATTCTACTTGTTAGAATATAGTATAAGTGATATGATGAACAACAGCGAAAGCAATCATAAATTGAAAGGAAACAAGAAACGTGACCTACGAAGAAGCAAGGGTATATTTGGACGAAGTGTCGAAATACGGAAGTGTACTTGGCTTGGATACGATTCGAGAGCTGTTGTATGAGCTGGGAAATCCGCAGAATGATTTGAAGTTCATACATATTGCGGGAACCAATGGAAAAGGGTCTGTGCTTGCATATATTTCTACAATATTAAGTGAGACAGGATTTCGTGTTGGCAGATATGTTTCACCAACAGTAATTGGCTATTTGGAAAAAATCCAGATAAATGGAAATTGGATCTCGGAAAAAGTATTTACAGAATTAGTTGAAGAAGTTCAGAGAGCTATTGTGCGTATGGAGACAAACGGAAAGGCTAGTCCGACCGTATTTGAAGTTGAGACCGCAATAGCTTTTTTATATTTTCAGAGAGAGCATTGCGATTATGTAGTATTGGAAACTGGTCTGGGCGGCATTTTAGATGCAACAAATATTATTTCCAATACAAAAGTGGCTGTGTTTACCAATATAAGCAGAGATCACATGGGGTTTTTAGGAAATACATTAGAAGAAATCGCAGAGAATAAAGCAGGGATCATAAAGCCTGGATGTGTTGTTGTTTCAGCAGCACAAGAAGAAGCAGTAAGAAAGGTATTAAAAGAAGCAGCAGATAAAAATCATGTACCGATACAATTCGCAGAGCCTGATAAAGTACAAGTTTTAGATGAATCTTATTATGGACAGATATTTTCTTATAAACAATTTGAAAATATTCATATTCCTTTGGCAGGATTATATCAGATTCAAAATGCTATAACTGCATGCGAGGTTTTACTGGCATTACAAAGAATTGAACAGACAAAAAATAAATATGAGAAAATATCGAAAAAAAGCGAATATTTGATGGAAACTATTAGAAATGGCTTCCTAAAAACGAAGTGGAAGGGTAGATTTACTTGCATACATGAAAATCCGGTGTTTATTGTTGATGGAGCACATAATGAAGATGCTGCAAAACAATTGAAAAAAACATTAGAAAGATATTTTCCTCAAAAACATTTTATCTTTATAATGGGTGTTTTCAAAGATAAAGAATATGAAAAAATTGTACAAATTATGTTACCGTTAGCAAAAAGAGTATATACAATTAATCTTCCGAATAAGGATAGAACATTGGATGCAGACTTATTAAAACAGGTAATTGAAAAAAATTGGGAGGCAACTGCCACAAAAGAAGAATCTTTAAAAAAATCAGATGAATCATATGAAGTTTGCAGTATGCCGTCATTGAAAGATACAATTGATACTGCCATGTGTCAGGCAAAAGAAGATGATATTATTGTTGCATTTGGATCATTATCGTATCTTGGAGATGTAATGAGACTTGTTGGAAAAGCAGAAAAGATTGAAAAATGAGGATGAGTAAATGATAGATCACGAAAAGGTAAAAGAAGGAGTTCGTCTATTACTGGAAGGAATCGGAGAAGACGTGACTCGTGAAGGCTTAGTGGAAACACCAGATCGTATTGCAAGAATGTACGAAGAAATATATGGTGGAATAGAAGAAGATGCTTCAGAACATCTAAAAAAACGTTTTCATGTAGATAATGATGCTATGGTATTAGAAAAAGATATTACATTTTATTCTACTTGTGAGCACCATTTACTTCCCTTTTATGGGAAAGCACACATCGCATATATTCCAAATGGTGAAGTTGTAGGGTTGAGCAAGCTAGCCCGAACAGTAGAAGTTTTTGCAAGAAGACTTCAGTTGCAAGAACAATTGACAGGGCAAATCGCGGATGCACTGGAAAAAGAATTGAATCCAAAAGGTGTTATGGTGATGATTGAGGCTGAGCATATGTGTATGACAATGCGTGGAATAAAAAAAACGGGAAGTCAGACTGTGACAATTGTCAAAAGAGGAATTTTTGAGAATAATAAAGAATTAGAAGATACATTTTTTAGAATGTTGCGGTAGGCATTAAAAATGAAGGAATTAATAGAAATAGAATATATTCGAAAGCATGTATTATACCAGGAGTGTTACAGGCGTTTGCAAAAAGCGGAAGAAGGAAGAATATTTTGTCGACATGCAATGGAACATTTTATTGATGTTGCTCGCATTGCGTGGATTTTGAATCTAGAGCAAGATTTTAGAATTCGTAAACCGGTTATTTATGGAATGGCTTTATTGCATGATATTGGGAAATACAGACAGTATGAAGAAGGATATCCACACGAAAAAGCATCCGTAGAAATTGCGGAAATCATATTTCAGGATCTTCCTGCATTAACTTTTACAGAAGAAGAAAAACAAGGGATTCTTACTGCGATTCAAAGTCACAGAGTTCAACAAAACGTGTGTATAGACCAGGCAAAAAACACAAACCTATCCGATATATTAAGCTGGCTGCTATATACTGCAGATAAAAAATCAAGAGCATGTTATAGCTGCCTTGCAGAAAAAGAATGCAATTGGACAATAGAAAAAAAGAATATGGAGATTGAAATATGATTATAGGTCAAAAAAAATTTGATACAAAGCATCATACATATATCATGGGAATTTTAAATGTAACACCAGATTCATTTTCAGATGGTGGAAAATATAATTCGTTAGATTCGGCGCTATATCATGCCAAGGAAATGGCAGAAAATGGTGTAGATATTTTTGATATCGGAGGAGAATCTACAAGACCGGGACATATACAGATATCAGAGGAAGAAGAAATCGAACGTGTTGTACCGATAATTGCAAAATTAAAGACTGAATTTGATATTCCGATATCAATAGATACTTATAAAAGCAATGTGGCTGAGGCGGCGATTCAGGCAGGAGCAGATTTAGTTAATGATATCTGGGGACTAAAATACGACGAGAAAATGGCGGGAGTGATTGCTAAAAATCAGACTGCTTGTTGCCTGATGCATAATCGCGATAATACAGAGTATAGCAATTTTATTGAAGATGTTCTGGATGATCTGAAAGAAACCATTCGAATGGCAAAACAGGCAGGGATAGAAGACGATAAGATTATGTTAGATCCGGGTATCGGCTTTGGAAAAACATATGAGATGAATCTAGAGATGATGAAACATGTAGATTCCATTCAAACATTAGGATATCCTGTTCTTCTTGGGACGTCTCGAAAGTCTATGATTGGTCTGACACTGGATCTTCCGGCCGATCAAAGAGAAGAAGGCACTCTTGCGACAACAGTTATTGGAATGATGAAGGGATGCTCCTTTGTAAGAGTCCATGACGTAAAGGCAAATTATCGTGCAATCAAAATGACAGAAGCAATCATGAGAAAACATGAGGTTAATTAAAAATAAATTACTTTCTTCATGTGTGGAAATATAAAAGATTAATTATAAAATTAACGGAGATTATTTAAACATAATGGACAAAATAAAAATTGAAAATTTGGAAATATTTGCAAATCATGGAGTATTTCCAGAGGAAAATAAGTTAGGACAGAAATTTCTTGTATCAGTAGTTCTATATACAGATACACGTAAAGCAGGGAAAACAGACGAGCTGACAGCGTCTATTCATTATGGCGAAGTAAGTCAGTTTATTGATAAATATGTAAAAGAGCATACATTTCAATTGTTAGAACGATTGGCAGAAAGTTTAGCAGAACAATTACTTCTTCAGGTGACTCATCTTGAAAGGGTAAAAATTGAAATAAAGAAACCGTGGGCACCGATTGGACTGCCACTTGAAACAGTGTCTGTAGAGATTGACAGAAGCTGGCACACAGTATATATTGCATTGGGATCTAATATTGGAAATAAACGGCAATTTCTTGATGAAGCAGTTACTGCATTAGATCTACTAGAAAACTGCAAGGTAACAAAGGTTTCAGAGTATCTCGTTACAGAGCCATATGGGGTTACAGATCAGGATGAATTTTTAAACGGTTGCCTAAAGATGCGTACTTTGCTTACTCCACATGAATTATTAGACGAATTGCATCGAATTGAACAGGATGCCGGTCGCGAACGGAAAATACATTGGGGTCCACGTACTTTAGATCTGGATATTTTATTTTATGATGATTGTGTGATACAGGAACCTGATTTTTGCGTTCCACATGTTGATATGCAAAACAGAGATTTTGTGTTAAAACCATTATGCGAGATAGCTCCGTACAAGAGACATCCTGTATATGGGTGGACAGTAAGTGAAATGCTATCAAAATTATCTTTAAAATAATAGTAAGATTATACCTAAAAAAGAGAATCATAATTTGCCAGGCAAAAATGATTCTCTTTTTATGCGCTATTTTATATCGAAAGGCTATAAAATAAAAAATTATAATAAATTTTCGAATGAATCATAAAAAGTAGGATAAGAGACATCGACACATTTACTGTTGAGAATTCGAGTGGTATCTTCTGCAATTAATGCCGCAATACTAAATGCCATTGCAATACGATGATCCAGTAAGGTGTGGATCGTTGCACCATGGAGGGGCTTTCCTCCATGAATGATCATTCCGTCATCTGTGGCAATAATATCGCATCCCATAGCTTTTAAATTGTCAACAACAGTTTCTATACGATTCGTCTCTTTTACTTTTAACTCGGCTGCATCTTTTATTATAGTCGTGCCTTCTGCAGCAGCTGCCATAATGGCAATAATCGGTATTTCATCAATTAGCGTTGGGATAATATCCCCTGAAATAGTAGTACCATGAAGATTGCTTGTCCGAACAAGAATATCTGCAATTGCTTCACCACCTTCTGTACGCTCATTTAACAAAGTAATATTTGCACCCATATCTTCACATACTTTTAAAATGCCTGCCCGGGTTGCATTGATTCCTGTGTTTTTTATCAGAATTTCTGAATCCGGTACAAGAAGCCCGGCTGCAATAAAGTAAGCAGCGGAAGAAATATCTCCTGGAACCATAATTTTTTGTCCATAAAGTTCACTGCAAGGACGAATAAATGCAGTTGCTTTACTTGTGTTTAAATCATATTGAGAACGAATATCTGCTCCAAATTCTTTAAGCATTAATTCCGTATGATTGCGAGAAAGAGAAGGCTCAGTGACAGAAGTTTCTCCGTCAGCATATAATCCAGCTAACAAGATGCTTGATTTTACCTGGGCAGAAGCAACAGGAGAATCATAATGTATTCCATAAAGATTTCCGGGAGCAATATAGAGGGGAGCGCAGCCGTTTCTTAAAATGCTAGAAATATGCCCTCCCATTTTTGTTAAAGGCTCCATAATACGTTTCATAGGTCTGGAATTCAATGAATTATCACCAGAGAGTTTGGATTCAAAAGGTTGTCCGACCAAAATTCCAGAGATAAGACGAGTTGTAGTTCCACTATTTCCGACATCCAGAATTTCCGTTGGTGCAGTTAATCCATGGAGTCCTTTTCCATGTACAATAATCTTTTCTGCTTGATTTTCAATTTCGATTCCCATTTTACGAAAACAATTAATCGTTGCAAGACAATCTGCTCCTTGCAAAAAGTTCGAAATTTCAGTGGTTCCACTGGCAATAGAACCAAACATAATGCATCTGTGAGAAATAGATTTATCCCCAGGAATATTTACTTCTCCTCGAAGCCCCGTGATTTTAGCTAATTCCATATTGTAATACCTCCCTTGGCTAAACTTCATATACGATATAATGATATTTCTTCAGTAGTGCCGCAGCTTGCACAGAAGAATCCTGATCATAAAATTCTATTAATAAAACACCCTCTTCAAATTCTCGGTTATGAATAATACCAATATTTTTAATACTGATGTGATTCGTCGCTAAAATCGTTGCAATTGTTGCAATTCCACCGGCTTCATCCACAATATCACAATACAATAAAAATTGACGCTTGATAGGTCCCGCTGAACTATTAGGCATCGAATTGCGATAATCTCTGGAACTTTCAAACATACAATATAATTCCCGTTCAGAAGACTGGTCAATTAATTTTTTCGTTTCAGATAAAGAATCAATAAAACCACCGAGGATTTTTGAAATTGGTTCTTTGTTTTTTAAACAAATCTGCTGCCACATAATTGGTGATGAGGACGCGATTCTTGTAATGTCTTTAAATCCTCCGGCTGCAAGCATCTTCATTAACTCATCATCTGTGTCAGTTTTTTTAACGAAATTTACAAGATTCGAAGCAATAATATGCGGAAGATGGCTGATAGTTCCGGTAAGCATATCATGCTGGTGATAATCGAGTTCAATAGGCAATGCCTTTAATGAAGAAACAAATGTCTTATAGGCTTCCACTTTTTCTCTTGAAACATTTGCTGAAGGGGTAAGGATATAGTAAGCATTCTCAATAAGAATTGCTTTTGAATTTACAAAACCACTTTTTTCAGAACCTGCCATCGGATGTCCTCCGATAAAATTTTCTTCTAATCCAAGTCGAATGATTTCTTCGTGGATAGATGTTTTTACGCTTCCAACATCTGTTAAAATACAATTTGATGAGATATAATCCTTTAATTGGCTTAAATAAGCATTGTTAAAAGAAATTGGTGCACATAAAAAAATATAATCACAATCTCTAAAATTATCATCAATAGAAGAAGAAACAGTATGGATAATTTCTTCTTGAACAGCAAGTGCAAGTGTTTCTTTATTTTTGTCAAAGGCAAGAAGTTCATAGTCAGGATAATATTGGCGAATTGCTTTTGCAATAGAACCACCAATCAACCCAAGACCAACAAAACCAATTTTTTTTGCTTTCATAATAGCTCTCCTTCTTTATATATATGCATATATTTAAGTATATTATCATTTTAACGCGTAAAAGTAAAGAAGAGTAGATCTTAAAAAAAGAAGAACGGAAAAAACATTGTGTAAAATATATAAAAAGGTTGTAATATTGAAAAAAGTTTAGTACAATATTCACATATCATATGTATGCGGAATAAGAACGAGAAAAGACATGCATAAAAACATACAAGGAGGCAGCAACATGAAGGTTTACAGAACAGACGAGATTAGAAACGTGGTATTACTCGGACATGGAGGCAGTGGAAAGACAAGTCTTGCGGAGGCAATGCTTTATGTATCAGGAGCAACAACTCGCATGGGAAAGGTTTCAGAATCCAATACAGTAAGCGATTTTGATAAAGAAGAACAGAAGCGTGGTTTTTCAATCGGAACAAGTTTGATTCCAATCGAGTGGGAAAAAGCAAAGATTAATATTTTAGACACTCCGGGATATTTTGATTTTGTAGGTGAAGTGGAGGAAGCTGTCAGTGCAGCAGACGCAGCAGTTATCGTTGTATCAGGTAAAGCGGGTGTACAGGTTGGAACTGAAAAAGCATGGGAACTTTGCGATAAATACAATCTTCCACGAATGATTTATGTAACAGAGATGGATGTGGACGATGCAAGTTTTCGACAGGTAGTAGAAGATCTTACATCACGGTATGGTAAAAAAATCGCACCACATTTCCAGCCGATTCGTGAAAATGAAAAATTAGTAGGTTATATTAATGTAATTAAGAATGCAGCAAGACGTTACACAGAAATAGGTCAGAGAGAGGAATGTGAGATTCCAGATTATTGTCTGCCAAACCTTCAGATATTAAGAGATTCCTTGATGGAAGCTGTTGCAGAGACAAGTGAAGAATTTATGGATCGTTATTTTAATGGAGAAGAGTTCTCTATCGAAGAAATTCGTGCAGCTATGCGTACAGAAGTAATGGACGGAACAATTGTACCGGTAGCGATGGGATCAAATATACAGGCTCAGGGTGTTGCGAATCTTTTGTCTGATATTGTTCGCTTCTTCCCAAGTCCGGATAAAAGAACTTGTGTTGGTATTAATCGTACAACGAATGATATTTTTGAGGCTAATTATGAATTTTCAAAAGCAAAAACAGCTTATGTATTTAAAACTATGGTAGATCCATTTATTGGAAAATATTCATTTATTAAAGTATGCTCCGGAGTATTAAAAGGAGATGATGTATTATATAATCCTAATTCAGACGCAGAAGAAAAACCTGGTAAGCTTTACGTTATGTGTGGAAATAAACCAACCGAAGTATCAGAATTGTTTGCAGGCGATATAGGAGCAGTTGCAAAGCTTTCTAATACAGCTACCGGAGATACACTTGCTACAAAAAATACACAAGTACTGTATCCGAAGACAGATTATTCTGTACCTTATACATATATGAGATATCGTGTAAAAAATAAAGGTGATGAAGACAAAGTATCTCAGGCAATATCCAGAATGATGGCAGAGGATGTAACATTAAAAGCTGTTAATGACAGTGAAAATCATCAGTCTCTGTTGTATGGTATGGGCGAGCAGCATTTGGAAATTGCTGCAAGCAAGATTGCTGCAAGATATAAAGTAGAAATCACATTAGAAACACCAAAAGTAGCATTTCGCGAGACAATCAAAAAGAATTCCGATGTGGATTCAAAGTACAAAAAACAATCAGGTGGACATGGTCAGTACGGACATGTAAAGATGAGATTTAGCCCATCCGGAGATCTTGAGACACCATTCGTATTCGAAGAAGAAGTTGTAGGAGGAGCTGTTCCAAAGAACTTCTTCCCGGCAGTAGAAAAAGGATTGCAGGAATCTGTATTAAAAGGACCTTTAGCAGGATATCCTGTTGTTGGAGTTAAAGCAGTTTTATATGATGGTTCTTATCATCCTGTAGATTCATCAGAGATGGCTTTCAAAACAGCTACAATCCAGGCATTTAAGAAAGGATTTATGGAAGCAGGTCCGGTTCTTCTTGAGCCAATTGCATCCTTGAAAGTAACAGTTCCTGATAGTTACACAGGAGATGTTATGGGAGATTTGAATAAACGAAGAGGTAGAGTGCTTGGTATGAATCCTGTTGCAGGAGGTAAACAGGTAATCGAAGCAGATATTCCGATGACAGGGCTGTTTGGTTATTGTACAGTGCTTCGTTCCATGACAGGTGGAAGAGGAAATTACGAATATACATTTTCTAGATATGAGCAGGCTCCTTCAGATGTTCAGGAGAAAGAAATTGCAGCAAGAGCACAGGAAGCATAATATAAAAGAAGATCATAAAAATAGTAGAAGGGAGTGGCACTATGGAAGTGAGCCACTCCCTTCCATAGTGTAAAAAAGTTTATAAAATAAGATTGTACACTTATAAATACGTTTTATCTGTATAAAATCATTGTACTTTCAATATAAAAGTGCTATAATTCATCTACTGTTCAGATAGATGAAATCTAAAGAAAAAAGTAGAGGAAAAGAAAAATGAAGATTGTCATTATTGGTGATGGGAAGGTTGGGTATAAGCTTGCAAAAGCTCTTTCCGCAGAAGAATATGATGTTGTTTTGATTGACAGTAACGAAGAAAAACTAATGGAGGCAATGAATCGACTGGATATTATGTGTATTCCTGGTGAGGGAGGAAATGCAGAAGTGCAAAAAAACGCCGGTGTACCGGAGGCGGATCTGGTAATTGCCTGTACTTCAACAGATGAGTGCAATATGCTTAGTTGTCTCATTGCAAGAAGGATTGGTGCAAAACATACTATTGCGCGAGTGAGAAATCCAATTTATTATAAACAGATTGACTTGCTTAAAGAAGACTTACGATTAAGTATGGCAGTAAATCCAGAACTTGCAGTAGCCGGAGAAATTTCACGTGTACTTTTGTTCCCTGATGCCAGTAAGGTTGAAACATTTGTAAAAGGTAGAGTAGAACTTGTTGAATTTCTTATCGGTAAGGGGAATAAGCTTGCAGGTATGTCTCTTGCGGAGATTAATAATCAGTATCAGATTAAAGTATTAGTCTGTGCGGTAGAACGAGGATCCGATGTGTTTATTCCAGACGGAGAATATGTAATTCAAGAAGGAGATCGTCTTCATGTGGCAGCTTCGCATAAGGAAATTGGACTGTTTTTTAAAGTGTTTGGAAGTCGAAGAAGCAAAATTAAAAAAGTTCTAATCTGTGGCGGCGGAAGTGTAAGCTATTATCTTGCATTACAATTATGCGGATTGGGAATGCAGGTGAAGATTATTGAGTTGAATAAAAAAAGATGTGAAGATTTGTGCGAGATGCTCCCAAAAGCTACTATCATTTGTGGAGATGCAACAGACCATGATCTGCTCATGGAGGAAGGCGTTCAAGATGCAGACGCATTTGTAGCTCTGACTGGTATGGATGAAGAAAACATCATTTTGTCATTATTTGCAAAGAGTCAGAATGTAGGAAAAATTATAACAAAAGTAAATGAAGATCAACGTGCACAGATGGTAGAGGATTATGGGATTGACAGTATTGTATCTGCAAAAACAGTCACTGCGGATGTTATCTTAAGTTATGTTCGGGCACGAAAAAATTCACAGGGAAGTGCAAATGTAGAAACAATGTATCGGCTTATTGATGAAAAAGTTGAAGCATTGGAGTTTATCGTTAAGAAAGAAACTCGTTATACAAATGTTCCATTAAAAGAATTACAATTAAAGAGTAATAACCTAATTGCATGTATTGCACGTAAACGAAACATTATTATCCCTAACGGAGATGATTCTATTCAGGTGGGAGATAATGTAATCGTAATTACAATGGAAAGACAAATCCGCGATATTGAGGATATTTTGTTGTAGGTGTTGATATGAATAAGAAAATGATAATGTATATATTAGCAAAAATGGTGGGAGTAGAGGGCATTGTGCTATTGCTCCCGGCAGTTATATCTTTGATATATGGGGAAAAAAGTGCTTTTTGTTTTCTGATAGTAAGTGCAGTGTTGATATTGATATATTTTTTGCTGGGAAGAAAAGTTCCTAAGAACAAAAGAATATATGCAAAGGACGGATTAGTAATTGTTGGTGCGGCATGGATTTTATGGTCACTCTTTGGTGCTGTCCCATTTTATATAAGCGGAAGCATTCCAAATTATCTGGATGCATTTTTTGAAACAGTATCTGGATTTACAACAACAGGTTCTACGATATTAACAGATATTGAAGTCCTTCCAATGGGAATGTCTTTCTGGAGAAGTCTGACACATTGGATTGGTGGAATGGGTGTACTGGTCTTTGTTATGGTACTGACATCTCTTGATGATGATGATTCTATGCACTTAATGAGAGCGGAGGTTCCAGGTCCGGAAGCAGATAAACTTGTGCCAAAAGCAAGATATACTGCAAGAATTTTATATGCAATGTATTTTGTATTGACAGCGGCAGAAGTTATATTTTTAATGTTCGGAGGAATGAATTTCTTTGATGCATTATTACACGCATTTAGTACTGCCGGGACAGGTGGTTTTTCCAATAAAAATAGCAGTGTTGCGTATTATGACAGTGCTTATATTGATGGTGTAGTTACAGTGTTTATGATCTTATTTGGAGTTAATTTTAATTTATATTTTCTCCTTCGTCTAAGAAATTGGAAAGAAGCATTAAAAAACGAAGAGCTGCATGCATATCTTGGAATTATTGCAGGTTCCATAGCTATTATTAGTTTAAATATTGTGGGAATGTACGGAAATATTTTACATGCATTCCGATATGCATCATTCCAGGTAGCAGCAATTATTACTACAACAGGATTTTGTACAGCAAATTACAATCTGTGGCCAGAACTGTCTAAAACAATATTGCTGTGTCTTATGATTATTGGTGCATGCGCCGGATCTACAGGCGGTGGAATTAAAGTTTCACGATTATTAATTATGTTAAAAAGCATAAAAAAACAAGTAAAAAACATGTTGCATCCAAAGGCAGTTACGATTGTAAAAGTGAACGGAAAGAAAATAAATGAAAGTACTATGAAAGGTGTATATATTTATTTTATATGCTATATAATGATACTGATGGCATCAGTATTACTTGTTTCTATTAATAATTTTGATTTTGCAACAACATTTAGTTCTGTGCTTACAACTTTAAATAATGTTGGGCCAGGTATTTCACAAATCGGTCCGGTTGAAAACTTCTACAAGTTTTCGGCATTATCTAAAATCGTTTTTTGCATGGATATGTTACTTGGAAGATTAGAAATATTCCCATATTTATTGTTATTATCGCCAGAACTTTGGAGAAGACGATTCTAATAGTAGTTAAATGACAAGCTTAGTTGGATAAAGGCAGGAGAGAAAAAATGAAAAAAGGAAAATGGAAGCTGGCATCGGTAGTAGCAGTGCTGATTCTGGCAGGATTATATTATTATATAGCATTACCGGCAATTAATATTCATGCAACAGAGATATGGATGTTCATGCTGATCGTAGTAGTTTTAATAGGAGCGGTTTATCTTGCAAAGAGAAAGCCTACAAAGTTTGAAATGAAAAGATTGTTAGGCTTTAAGATTATTGCCGGAATTTTAATTTTGCTTCTTGCAGTTTATTTAATCGGCAGTTTGTTGTCCTCGCCAATTGTAAACGCAAAGAAATATCAGAAATTATTGAAAGTAGAGACCGGGAAATTTACTACAGATGTAGAAGAATTATCATTTGATCAGATTCCTTTGTTAGATAAAGACTCTGCAACGATTCTTGGAAATCGTAAAATGGGAAGTATGGTGGATATGGTTTCACAGTTTGAGGTTGATGATCTTTATAGCCAGATTAACTATAAGGATCAGCCTGTTAGAGTATCTCCGCTTCGTTATGCAAGTTTAATTAAATGGTTTACGAATCAAAAAGAAGGAATTCCGGCATATATTCGCATCGATATGGCAACACAAAACACTGAACTTGTCAAATTAAGCGAAGGTATGAAGTATACAACCAGTGATCATTTTAACAGAAATATTTATCGTCATTTGCGTTTTAATTATCCGACTTATATTTTTAATGAATTAAGCTTTGAGGTGAATGATGAGGGAGTTCCATATTGGATCTGTCCCGTTAAACAATATAACATTGGGTTGTTTGGCGGCGTAACAGTAGGAAGAGTTGTCCTTTGTAACGCAATTACAGGAGAAACACAGGATTATGCAATAGAAGATGCACCAGAATGGATAGACCGGGCTTATTCTGCTGATTTACTTGTGGAATTATATAATTATCATGGAACTCTAAAACATGGATACTTTAATAGTATTTTAGGACAGAAAGATTGCTTGATGACAACAAGTGGATATAATTATCTGGCAATTGATGATGATGTCTGGGTATATACAGGTGTAACATCTGTCAGCGGAGATCAATCTAATGTTGGTTTTGTTCTTATGAATCAACGTACTATGGAAACAAAATTTTATGAAGTGGAAGGCGCAACAGAAGATTCGGCAATGTCTTCTGCTGAAGGCCAGGTACAGAATCTGAAATATAAGGCTACATTTCCGTTGCTTTTAAATATTTCCAGCGAGCCGACATATTTTATTGCTTTAAAGGATGATGCCGGACTTGTGAAAAAATATGCGATGGTTAATGTTCAAAAATACCAAATTGTTGCAATAGGCGATACGGTAAGTGCCTGTGAAGATGCATATGTTCAATTAATGTATGAAAATGGTATTAAAGTTAAAGATGAAAACGTTAAAGAAACAGAATCTATTTCGGGAAAAATAACAAAAATTGTGCAAGGTGTAGTGGATGGAAATTCTCATTACTATATGATGTTAGAAAAATCAGATGAGATTTTTGATATTTCAGTTATAGATTATATTGATGTGATTAAATACAATGTTGGAGATGAAATTACATTAGAATATCAGGAAGGAAAACAAACAAATACCGTAATTAATATTAAATAAAAATAACAATGAAAAATCCTGCAAGAAAAATTCTTGCAGGATTTTTTTGACCGATTAGCTGGTCATGATAAATTGTAATTCATTCTATCCGAAAGGATTAACATAAAACCTTATATGCCGGATCATCAATATTAGGAATATCTTCTTTGGATGCACTGACACTTACAAAGAACTCGATATTGTTCGTAGCAGAAATTTTATCCAGTTTCTGAAGAAAATCTGGAAGGCTGTTGAGCGTGATATCTGCCTGTTTTAATGCTCCATCGATGAAGATCGTATCAATATCATGATTACCTGCAACCATACCATATAAGAATCCAACCAATTCTTCTAATGTCTCGATATCTTTGTAATCATCCATACAAATTGCACGAACATTAAAGTCTACACTGTATGTATCTCTGTGACTTTTTTTGATTAATACAACGTTACCGTTAGAAGTTTTAACCTTCTCATTCGCAAGTTCAATGATTTGCTGTGTTTTTCCGCTACCTTTCGGACCTGTGATTAAATTTACCATGGCAATTCTCTCCTTTATGTAGAAAAATTTTTGAGTATTAATCTGCTCAAATCTCTTATAACTATTATACACCAAAGGGGTATTATGAACAACAAAAAAACATAAAAGTTCAAAAAAATCTTGAAATATTTATCGGCGAGTGGTATTCTTGTCTACAGTGCTATAAGGCACTAAACTCAGGAGAGTCTCTTCAAAAAATCTAAAGGAAGAGCGCCGAAGGTGTACGCAGCAATTTGCTGTTAATCTCTCAGGCAAAAGGATGGAGGAATATAAACATGTTTGAGCAAATCAACAACTTTATCACATGGTTTGATGGGGTCGTATGGGGACTTCCATTGATCATTCTAATCCTGATTACAGGATTTCTTTTAACAGTTCGATTAGGGCTATTGCAGGTAAGACATCTTGGAAAAGCCTTAAAATTCATGGTGAAAAATGAAGATGACGGACATGGGGAAGTAACAAGTTTTGGAGCTTTGTGTACTGCATTGTCAGCAACTATTGGAACCGGTAATATTGTCGGTGTAGCAACAGCAATTGCAGCCGGAGGACCCGGAGCATTGTTTTGGATGGTAGTTGCAGCCTTTTTTGGAATGGCTACAAAGTATGCAGAAGGCCTGCTGGCTATTAAATATCGTACGATAGATGAAAATGGTCATGTCCTGGGTGGACCATTTTACTATATCGAAAATGGTATGGGAAAACAGTGGAGATGGCTAGGTAAGATATTTGCCTTTTTCGGAGCAGGTGTTGGATTATTCGGAATCGGAACTTTTACACAGGTAAATGGTATTGCATCCGCAATTAAGAATTTCTTTGACCCGGACATGCTTCATACAGTCAATTTGTTTGGTGGAACATATTCTTGGGCAACAGTTATTTCATGCCTTGTGCTTACAGTTTGTGTAGGTTTGGTTGTAATCGGAGGAATCCAGCGTATTTCAAAAGTTTCACAGATTGTTGTTCCATTTATGGCAGTATTATATGTGGCACTCGCTTTGATTATTATGGTTACACACATTACAGCTATTCCGGGTGCAATCGTGACAATAGTAAAATCAGCATTTACAGGAAGTGCACTTGCAGGTGGAGTAATGGGTACAATGGTTGTAGCAATGCAGAAAGGTATCGCAAGAGGTATCTTTTCAAATGAATCAGGTCTTGGTAGTGCACCAATCGCAGCAGCTGCAGCACAAACAAAAGAACCTGTACGTCAGGGACTTGTTTCCATGACAGGAACATTTATTGATACAATTGTAATTTGTACAATGACAGGTCTTTCTATTGTAATAACAGGAACTTGGAATACAGGTCTTGAAGGTGTCGAGATTACAACAGCTGCATTCCAGCAGGGCTTACCATTTCCACCTATATTTGCATCCTTTGCATTAATGCTTTGTCTTGTATTTTTTGCATTTACAACAATTCTAGGATGGGACTATTACGGTGAAAGATGTTTGGAATATTTGTTTAACCGTAACCAAAAAGCAGTAAAGACTTATCGCTGGTTATATATTTTATGTGTATTTTTTGGACCATATATGACAGTTGCAGCAGTATGGAATATCGCAGATATTTTCAATGCATTAATGGCATTTCCAAACTTAATTGCACTTTTAACATTAAGTGGAGTTGTTGTGAAGGAAACAAAAGACTATTTCAATCGAATGAATGCCTAGATAAATGACTTGACTTCTATATAAATAGTTCTTATAATAAAGAAGAATATTGTAAAAACGAAGATAAGAATTAGTAGAAGAAGAAAGTCTTACAGAGAACTGCCGGTTGGTGCAAGGCAGAAGATGGAATTCTTTGAACTCATCTTGGAGTTCTTCTGTTGAATCATGTAGTAGACAGAAGCGGGCATTCCCGTTATAGAATATAATGAGTGCATCCGACATGACATTATAGAGAGTGTTGGATGAATAAGAGTGGTACCACGGAAGTAAGCCTTTTCGTCTCTTGATAATGGAGATGAAAAGGCTTTTATTTTATATGAAAGGTAGGAATAATAATGTCACAGAAAATTGTGTATAATCACAAAGCCGTTGAGAAAAAATGGCGTGAAAAATGGGAAGAAAATCCGGTAAATCCTAGAATGGATGATAACGGAAATAAAAAGCAAAAATATTACTGTCTGGATATGTTCCCATATCCATCTGGAAATGGTCTTCATGTAGGACATTGGAGAGGATATGTAATCTCTGATGTATGGAGCCGTTATAAATTGCAGCAGGGATATTATATCGTTCATCCAATGGGATGGGATGCATTTGGTCTTCCGGCAGAAAATTATGCAATTAAAATGGGAACTCACCCTGCAATATCAACAGAAGCAAATATTACAAATATCAAACGTCAGATCAATGAAATTGCTGCATTGTATGATTGGGATATGGAAGTAAATACAACAGATCCTAATTTCTACAAATGGACACAGTGGATTTTTGTTCAGATGTTCAAAAAAGGGTTGGCTTATGAGAAGGAATTTCCAATCAACTGGTGTCCTTCATGTAAAACAGGTTTAGCAAATGAAGAAGTTGTTAATGGAAAGTGTGAGCGTTGTGGAGCAGAGGTAACGAAGAAAAATCTGCGTCAGTGGATGCTGAAGATTACAGCTTATGCAGATCGTCTTCTGAATGATCTTGATAAACTCGATTGGCCTGAAAAAGTAAAGAAGATGCAGGCTGACTGGATTGGAAAATCTTACGGAGCAGAAGTTGATTTTCCAATTGATGGAAGAGACGAGAAAATTACTGTTTATACAACAAGACCAGATACTCTCTACGGAGCAACATTTATGGTACTTGCCCCAGAACATGAATTAGCTGCATCATTAGCTACATCTGAAACAAAAGAAGCAGTAGAGAAATACATTTATGACTCTTCTATGAAATCAAATGTAGATCGTATGCAGGACAAAGAAAAAACCGGAGTATTTACAGGAAGCTATGCAATTAATCCATTAAATGGAGCAAAGACACCAATCTGGTTGTCAGATTATGTTCTTGCAGATTATGGTACTGGTGCAATTATGTGCGTACCTGCACATGATGATCGTGATTTTGCATTTGCTACAAAATTTGGTATTCCAATTGTTCAGGTTATTGCAAAAGACGGACAAGAAATTGAAAATATGACAGAGGCATATACAGAGGCTGTCGGAACAATGATCAACTCTGGAGAATGGAATGGCATGGAATCAGCTGTGCTGAAAAAAGAAGCCCCACATATCATTGAAGAGCGCGGTATCGGACGAGCTACTGAAAACTTCAAATTACGTGACTGGGTATTCTCACGTCAGCGCTACTGGGGAGAACCTATTCCAATCATCCACTGTCCAAAATGTGGTAACGTTCCAGTTCCAGAAGAAGAACTTCCACTTCGTTTGCCAGATGTAGAATCTTATGAACCTACAGGAACAGGTGAATCACCACTGGCAGCCATTGATGAGTGGGTAAACTGTAAGTGTCCTGTATGTGGCGCAGATTCAAAACGTGAAACAAATACTATGCCTCAGTGGGCAGGTTCGTCATGGTATTTCCTTCGTTATGTAGATAATCATAACGATAAAGAACTGGTTTCAAGAGAAAAAGCGGATGAAATGCTTCCGGTAGATATGTATATTGGAGGAGTAGAGCATGCTGTATTACACTTGTTATACTCTAGATTCTATACAAAATTCTTAAATGATATCGGAGTCGTTGATTTTGATGAACCTTTCCATAAATTATTTAACCAGGGAATGATCACAGGTAAGAATGGAATCAAAATGAGTAAATCAAAAGGTAATGTCGTATCACCGGATGATCTTGTGCGTGACTATGGATGTGACTCATTAAGAATGTATGAACTGTTTGTAGGACCACCTGAGTTAGATGCAGAATGGGATGATAGAGGAATCGATGGTGTAAACCGTTTCTTGAAACGACTCTGGAATTTATTGATGGATAGTAAAGAAGCCAATGTTGAAGCTACAAAAGAGATGGTAAAACTTCGTCACAAACTTGTATATGATATTACATCTCGTCTTGAAACATTTAGCTTAAATACTGTTATTTCAGGATTTATGGAGTATAATAACAAATTTATCGATCTTGCCAAGAAGACGGGTGGAATTGACAAAGAAACATTGGAAACAATTGCTGTATTACTTTCACCATTTGCACCACATTTTGCAGAAGAAATGTGGGAGCAGCTCGGACATACAGAAACAATCTTCAAAGCAGGCTGGCCTGTATATGATGAAAAAGAAATGGCAGATGACGAAATAGAAGTTCCTGTACAGATTAATGGAAAAACAAGAGCTGTTATTTCTATTCCGGCAGATGCATCTAAGGAAGATGCAATTGCAGCTGGTAAAGAAGCCGTTGCAGATAAATTGACAGGAACAATTGTAAAAGAAATTTATGTTCCTAAGAAAATCATTAACATTGTAATGAAATAAATAATAAAAACAGATAATACCTACAACTCTCGCTTATATAAAGTGAGAGTTGTTTTTTTATATATTAGGAAAGCAATTTCCTAATATATAAAAACCGCTCCGCTAAGGATGCACACTGCAACGTACAATGTAGGTATCGCAAGCGACCGCCGCAGGCATAAGTATATGCAAAGCACATTCATTATTCTATATATATAAGTAAATATGTAACATAAGCTAAAAAATTGAATATAATCATCTTGAAAACTTCATAAATCTTGTCAAATACACCAAAAATGTAAAAAAAACAATATTTTTTGCAAGAAAAGGTTGAAGAAAAATCAAAAATCGTATACACTACTATTTAGTTAGTGAAAAAATTGGAGGATACAAAGATGACGGCGTACAAAAATTTAAGCGTAGAAGAATTAAAAGAATTAAAGACAAAGTTAGATGCAGAATTTGAAGAGGTAAAAGCCAGAGGATTGAATCTGGATATGTCTCGTGGTAAACCATCTGCAGAACAGTTGAACCTGTCTATGGGAATGATGGATGTATTGACAAGTGATACTGATTTAATCTGTCAGGAAGGTGTTGATTGTAGAAACTACGGAGTATTAGATGGAATCGCAGAAGCAAAACAGCTTCTTGCTGATATGATGGAAGTACCTAAACAAAATATTATCATCTTTGGAAATTCTAGCTTGAATGTTATGTATGATCAGATTGCACGTTCAATGACTCACGGAGTTCTTGGAAGTACACCATGGGCAAAATTAGATAAAGTAAAGTTCCTTTGTCCAGTACCAGGATATGACAGACATTTTGCAATTACAGAACATTTTGGAATTGAGATGATTAATGTTCCTATGACTGCTACTGGTCCGGATATGGATGTTGTTGAAAAACTGGTTGCAGAAGACGATGCAATCAAGGGAATCTGGTGTGTACCAAAATATTCTAATCCACAAGGAATTACATATTCAGATGAAACGGTACGTCGTTTTGCAAGATTGAAACCAGCAGCAGAGGATTTCCGTATTTATTGGGATAATGCGTATGGTATTCATCATTTATATGAAGATAAACAAGATCAGCTGATTGAAATTTTGGAAGAGTGTGAGAGAGCAGGAAATCCAAACCTTGCATATAAATTCTCATCTACATCAAAAATCAGTTTTCCGGGATCAGGAATTGCTGCAATTGCTTCATCCGATGAAAATCTTGCAGAAATCCGCAAACAGATGCAAGTTCAGACAATTGGTCACGATAAGGTAAATCAGCTTCGTCACGCCAGATTCTTCGGAGATATTAATGGGATGGTAGCACACATGAAAAAACATGCTGATATACTCCGTCCAAAATTTGATGCAGTACTTGAAACTCTTGATAGAGAACTTGGTGAATTAGAAATCGGATCATGGATTGCACCACGAGGCGGTTATTTCATCTCCTTCGATTCAATGGAGGGATGTGCAAAAGCAATTGTCGCAAAAGCAAAAGAAGCTGGTCTTGTTATGACAGGAGCAGGAGCAACATTCCCATACGGTAAAGACCCAAAAGATAGCAATATCCGTATTGCTCCTTCATATCCGACACTTGAAGATTTGAAAGTTGCCGCAGAAATTTTTGTATTGAGTGTTAAGATTGTCAGTGTTGATAAATTACTTGGCAATTTATAGAATATTGTTTAATTTACGTAAATCCAATTTATTTATTGTTGAAAAGCAGTTCTTAAGTCGCAGAACTGCTTTTTCTTTATTTTATGATATTCTTTTAAAATAATGAAGAAAAGTGGTTAAGAATATGATAATATAAGAACATTGGAGGCACGATAATATGCTTAAGAGAAAAGAAATGAAAAAGCGTGCAAAGCAGGTTGTAAAGAAACACTATTGGTTGTTACTTATCCTTTGTCTTGGAATGGCACTGTTTGGCACCGAATTTTCATCTACATTAAATTTTGTTCGAACAGAACATACAGAAATGGATAGCAAAACAAAAGAAAATAAAAACGCTATTCAATATAATTCAAGATTAGCATTAGATGATATATTAAATGATGCATTAGATGGACATATTGATGAGGCCTATAGACTGGCAAATAAACTTAAATTAGAAGAAATTACACAAAACAGTACCGTTCAAAAAGGAATTGTGCTTGGGAGAAGCAGAGGAGTACTGGCTGATTTAGTAAATAATATTACTTCTGGTTATTTTCTTGTAGTATTGCTTAGTGCAATAGAAAGTCTTGGATTGTCAAAAAATATTATAATTGCACTTTTTATAATATTATCCGCTATTGTGCTATTTTTAGTATGGATGTTTATCAAAAATGTACTTCAAACCATTCTTAGAAGAATGGTTCTGGAATGCAGATTATACGATAAAGTACCTTTTCAAAGAATTTTATTTCTGGCAAAAGTAAAGAAATGGTGTAAAGTAGCAGTAACATTGGCGATGGAAGTGCTATTTCAGACTCTTTGGGCATGCACTATTATCGGAGGAGTTATAAAACGATATTCGTATTATCTGGTTCCCTATATTGTAGCAGAAAATCCAGATATTGGTTGGAAAGAAGCAATTACATTATCTCGAAAAATGATGGGGGGATACAAGTGGGAATGCTTTAAATTGGAAATGTCTTTTTTATTATGGGATATGGCAGGCTTTTTGACATTAGGAATATCGGATTTGTTTTATACAAATGCATATAAGATTGTAACGTATACAGAGTTTTATGTCCAAGTAAGACTTTTGGCAAAAAAGAATTGCGTTAAGGGAATAGAATTACTTAATGACTTATATTTATATGAAAAAGCGGATGCATTAACATTGGATGAGGCGTATATAGATGTTTTATTTATGGATTATTATTTGCCGAAGAAGACGGAGCATTTGAAGGGAATTAAGGGATTTATGGCGCGAAATCTTGGAATTACACTTTATCCAAGGAAAGAAGAGCTTCAACTTGAGAAAATGCAATATGAGGATGCAAAATTCCGGTTGATGCAGGACGCTTTGACAGGAAAAGGATATCCATCAAGATTGTTTCCTATTCCTGAAAAGGAAAAAGATGTAAAGGCCGGACATATTAACTATATGCGAAGATATTCACCAATCTCTTTGATATTGATATTTTTTGCTTTTTGTGTCACAGGATGGATATGGGAAGTAAGCCTTCATTTGGTAGCAGACGGAACATTTGTAAATCGTGGAATGTTGCACGGACCATGGATTCCTATCTATGGTGCTGGAAGCTTATTGATCCTTACATTATTATATCGCTTGCGTAGGAGACCGATACTGGAGTTTACAGCAATTGTAATACTTTCGGGTATAATTGAATATATGACATCGTATTATACAGAATGTTTGTTTAATGGGAAAAAATGGTGGGATTATCAAGGGTACTTTTTAAATCTAGATGGTAGAATTTGTGCAGAGGGTCTTTTAACCTTTGGCATAGGGGGAATGATTCTTGTATATCTGATAGCTCCAATGTTAGATAATTATTTAAGAAAAATGAAAACACAAATTGCAGTTCCGTTATGTGTTATTCTTTTAAGTTTATTTATGATAGACCAAGCATATTCTTTTATAAACCCGAATACCGGTCATGGAATTACCGATTATGTCAGTAAAACATACATAAAAACGAATAGCTCAGTCAGGGGTTAAAAACTGACTGAGCTTATTTTATCTAAGAGGATACTCTAATAGATCGAGTACAGAGTTACGAATAATATAATTATAAGCGGCGTGAACCTCTTCACCTGAAAAAGGTGTGTCCTGACAAATCCAGTATTTCAAAGAATCTGCTAATCCAAAAGTATAGAAACGAGCGATAGCTTCAATAGTAAGAATAGCCAGCTTATCAGGGGCTTTTAATGGATATTTTGATAAAATTTGTAAGAATAAATGATAAATATAGTCGCTCATTAATTCCTCAAATGAATTCTGTCCTGTTATTTCGTATGCTTTTCGATAAAAGGCATGGTCTTTTTCCAGGCAGTTGCATAATAAACGAAAGATATCTTCTTCCATATTATTATCAATCAATACTTGAATCTTATCTTTAATTTCTGTTTTTAATATCCATTCCAAAACTTCATATTTATCTTGAAAATGTTTATAAAAAGTAGGACGGATAACACCAGCCCCATCAGTGATCATTTTAATTGTAATTTTTTCAAAAGGAATCTGAAGAACCAGCTCTCTGAAGGATGCAGTAAGCAGGTCTTTAGTCAGTTCTTTCTTGTCTTCCATATCAAATAACTCTCCTTCAAAAAATATCAAATATCAAATAATTCAGCCCTTTAATGTTTTCATCTGAGATATAAGTATAACACATCTTTCTTAAAATAAAAATCCTGTTTTTTCAAAAATCAATTATAGAATGTGGATACAAATAATTCAAAATGTACCTTGATTTATAACAGTTTTAAGAAAATTGTCCTTTCTGTGTTACATATTTAAAGGACTGAATATTACATATGGATAATATCTTCTGATACAATAAGCACATCAAGAAGAAGGGAGCGAAAATTGTGAGTTTACTAGAGATTATTCTGATTTCGATTGGATTAACAATGGATGTTTTCGCATATGCTTTATCGAAAGGCGCGATGATGTCAGAAATCAGAAAAAAGAATTTATTGAAGATCTGCAGTATATTTACTCTTTGGCAGGTTATCAGTATGATACTGGGAAATCTGTTGACAAATATTCCTTTCGCAGCAAAATTGGGAATGGATGTAGGTCATAATTCAAATACATTTTCCGTTTTAATTTTTCTTGGTCTTGGAATCTATATGATTGTGAAAGCAATTAAAGAAAAACCAGTCGAAGAAAAAAAAGATGAGATAATTTCAGCAAAACAAATCGTTGTATGGGCCTGTATTACAAGTATAGATGCCTTTATTGCAGGGATTGGGTTTGGCTTTCTAGAAACAGATTTCTTATTACTGGTATTTATTATTGGGATTACCACAATATCAATGGTCATTATCGGTATGTATATTGGTTATTGGATGGGATGTCAGTTTAGAAGGACTGCTGTAACAATCGGGGGCTGTATTTTACTTTTTGGTGCTGTTGAATTTATTATTCGCACACTGTATTAATGTAAAAGTAATATTTCTAATTGGTTTTATACTAAAAGATAAAGGAAAGGTGAAAGAAATGGCAACAATTAAACATCAGGCAGCAAGAGCTGCATTTGGAGCTGCAGCAGACGTAACATTAAAATATTTGAATAAAGATCCTGAAAAGCGAGAGAAGAGCCTTTTGAAAATTGTAGATTTAACAGAGAGCTTCGCAAAAGATCGTTTCAAACCAGAATCATATGAGGCAGCAAAGGCAATGATTCGTGACAAGGACAGTAAATGGATGCAGTATGTTAATCGGATTTTTGACGAAGTAAGTCCAAATGTAATCAAAAAAACAGCAATGAATCTTGGATTTGAAGCAATGTTGAGTGGAACAAAGATTATGCATGAAATGCGCGAAAAATATCAGTGCAATATTCCATGGCTCCTTTTAATAGATCCAACAAGTGCTTGTAATTTACATTGTACCGGATGTTGGGCAGCCGAATATGGTCATACAATGTCTTTAACTTATGATGAACTGGACAGTATTATCACACAAGGAAAAGAATTAGGCATTTATCTCTATATGTATACAGGTGGAGAGCCGCTTGTGCGTAAAGCAGATATTATTAAATTATGCGAAAAACATAACGATTGTGCTTTCCATGCATTTACAAATGGTACTTTAGTCGATGATGCATTTTGTGAAGAAATGGATCGAGTTGGTAATCTTTCATTATCAATCAGTCTGGAAGGCTATGAAGAAGTAAATGATGGAAGACGTGGACAAGGTGTGTTTGATAAAGTTATGAAAGCCATGGATACTTTGAAAGCCCACGGACAAATATTCGGTACATCTATATGCTATACAAGAGCCAATATTGACACTGTTACATCTGATGAATTTCTTGATATGATTATCGACAAAGGGTGTCGTTATGCATGGTATTTCCATTATATGCCAGTTGGGAATGAGGCAGCAGTAGAATTACTTCCAACAAAAGAACAGAGAGAATATATGTATCATAGAATTCGAGAGATTCGAGGTAAGGAAGGCGGCAAACAGATTTTTGCATTTGATTTCCAAAATGATGGCGAATTTGTAGGCGGTTGTATCGCAGGTGGACGTAACTACTGTCATATCAATCCAAACGGGGATGTTGAACCATGCGTATTTATTCATTATTCAGGTGCAAATATTAAAGAAGTAAGTCTTCTGGATGCATTGAGACAGCCATTATTTATGGCATATCGAGAGGGTCAGCCATTTAATAATAATCATCTTCGCCCATGTCCAATGCTGGAGAATCCGGAGAAGTTACGAGAAATGGTAGAAAAGACAGGCGCAAAATCGACAGATATGCAGTCTCCTGAAAATGTAGAACATTTATGTGCAAAATGCGATGCTTATGCAGCAGAGTGGAAAGAGAAAGCAGAAGAGCTTTGGAATAATAACAAAAAGTAATTTAAAAAATAAAAATGAAATATAAAAAGAGCATGAAAATCTGATGAATTTGATTCGGATTTTCATGCTCTTTTCAAACTACATTTATTTCCTTAGAAGAACGTTTTCGGCTGAGTCAAAATTGATTTCACATGTTCTACTTCTTCCTGTGTCGCTTTTTCTGCAGGAACATAGTAACTCTTTTCGCGAGCTACCTGATAGAGCTTTTCCTGTGACATTTCACATTGATTGCGAATTTGCTTCAAACATTGTTTTAATTCTTTGTTTTCAGTCTGTGCAATCATCTCCCCAAACATTTTTAATTCGCCATTTACCCCAACAAGGGCATCATTTACCATTGCTTTTTCGTCCATTGAAACATTCCCTCCTTGTTTATAAAAATTTCATCAAATCCTGTTTATTCTTCATTGCAGAATCCGCAGCATCCTGAAATAATTTTTTTACTTTCGCATCTTCTGTCTGGGATGCGTAGTCGGTCATTTTACAATGTGTTGTTTCGTAGCCGCCAATCAGATGACGAAGATTTTGTAAATCCAAAATAGATAATTCTGACATAAATAACTCCTCCTTTATGCTTGTGATTACAAAAACGTAGTATGTTCAATTGAAAAGATCTTATACATTTCAGGGTATATTGCATTAGAAAATGACATATGCTAGAGCATGTCAGACATGGAGGAATGAAATGGAACCGAAAATAGGAATTGTAATTTAATGTAGCTTGCGATGGGAGTATTTATCAGGATATCTCTCTGCAGCCGGGAAGACATTTGGATCATATGCAGCAATCGAAAGAGAGAAGTGAAGTGAGTCATAAGATCATGGTAGAGCCAGGCAGCCAATTGAGAAACTATATCGGACAGAAATTGTATGTCAACAGTTATCACCATCAGTCCATTGAAAATTTGGGGAATGGATTGATTGCATGTGCGAGAGCTTCAGACAAAACGATAGAGGCACTGGAAATGATATAAAACGAGCGTTACATTATAACAATATGCTAATGTGACGCTCATTTGTCATCCTTTTAACCTAAATTATTTATTCTTTTTTAATTCCTGCATTTTCATAGCACGAACCTTTAATGGAAGTCCGAACAATGTAATGAATCCATCTGCATCATGGTGGTCATACAAATCACCTGTTGTAAAGCTTGCAAGAGACTCACTGTAGAGAGAGTATGGAGATGTTTCGCCGGCTTTGATGATATTACCTTTATACAGCTTGAATTTCACTTCACCTGTTACATATTCCTGTGTAACATCCATAAATGCCTGAATAGCTTCACGAAGTGGAGTAAACCATTTTCCTTCATATACAATCTGTGCAAATTTGTTTCCAAGATCTTTCTTTACTTCATATGTAGCACGATCAAGAACTAGTTCTTCCAGCTGTTCATGTGCAGCCATTAAAATTGTTCCACCAGGTGTCTCATATACACCACGAGATTTCATACCAACAACACGGTTCTCTACGATGTCGATGATACCGATACCATGTTTTCCACCGAGGCAATTCAGTTCTTTGATGATATCAGAAACTTTCATTTCTTTACCATTTACTGATTTTGGAACTCCGGCTTCAAATGTCATTGTTACATATTCGCCTTCATCAGGAGCTTTCTCCGGGGAAACACCAAGTACAAGCAAATCCTCGTAATTTGGTTCGTTTGCAGGATCTTCCAGTTCGAGACCTTCATGGCTGATATGCCATAAGTTACGGTCACGGCTATAACTGTGTTTTGCATCAAAAGGAAGATCAATTCCATGCTGCTGGCAATATGCAATTTCATCTTCACGTGACTGCATTGTCCATACATCCGTCATTCTCCATGGAGCAATAATTTTAATGTCAGGAGCAAGTGCTTTGATACCAAGTTCAAAACGAATCTGATCATTACCTTTTCCGGTTGCCCCATGACAGATAGCAACAGCACCTTCTTTACGTGCAATCTCAACTAATTTTTTTGCAATTGCAGGACGAGCCATAGAAGTTCCAAGCAGATATTTGTTTTCATATACAGCGCCGGCCTTTACACAAGGTACAATATAATTATCACAGAAATCATCTACAATGTTTTCAATATATAATTTAGAAGCTCCGGATAATTTTGCACGTTCATCTAATCCGTCTAATTCTTCTCCCTGTCCACAATCGATACAGCAACAGATTACTTCATAACCAAAATTTTCTTTTAACCATGGGATAATAGCAGTCGTGTCAAGACCACCAGAATATGCTAATACAACTTTTTCTTTACTCATTTTTATTACCTCCTAATACTTCTTCAGCAACTTAAAATTACTATACACCTATTTTTATAATTATGCAATAGGAAATATATAAAAATTCATTTTAACAGTTAAATATACATTTTATTGTATAAACTGGTGAGAATATAAAGCAAATATACATAAAAGCAGTAAAAAGATACTTTATGGTATTGAGAAATGTTGTCCGGAAAAATTTTCTATGATAAAATTGTGGAAGGGAATAGAAAAGGAAGGGAACATACCTTATGGATAAAAAACTTGTAATTGGAATTTTAGCACATGTCGATGCCGGGAAGACAACGCTTTCAGAAAGCATGCTATATCAAAGCGGAAGTATCCGAAAGCTGGGGCGTGTTGATAAAGGAGATGCTTTTCTAGATACATATCAACTTGAAAGAGAAAGGGGAATTACGATTTTCTCTAAACAAGCTCAACTCTCTATCGGAGATTTAAAAATTACACTTTTGGATACTCCCGGACATGTAGATTTTTCAGCAGAGATGGAGCGGACACTCCAAGTATTGGATTATGCAATTCTTGTTATTAACGGAGCGGATGGCATTCAGGGACATACCGAAACCTTGTGGAGATTATTGGAACGTTACCAAATTCCTGTTTTCCTATTTATAAATAAAATGGACCAGGCAGGAACGAACAAAGATAAACTTATAAAAGAATTAAAAAAGCGATTAAATGAAAACTGTGTAGATTTCAGTTCCTCAGATATAGATGGGTTTAATGAATCTATAGCAGTATGTAATGAATATGTATTAGAGGATTTTCTGGAAAACGGAACAATTGAGACAGAACAAATTTCCAAAATGATTAAAAGAAGAGAACTGTTTCCATGTTACTTTGGATCTGCTTTGAAGATAATAGGTGTAGATGAGTTTATGCAAGGCATTGTAGAATATTCAGAATCAGTCGAGCTGTCAGATACTTCAACACAGCAGTTTGGTGCGAAAGTATATAAAATAAGCAGAGATGAACAAGGAAATCGACTTACATATATCAAAGTGACAAATGGAAATATTAAAGTAAAAGATTTGCTGACAGGACAAAACAAACAAAAAGACGATAGGTGGGAAGAAAAAATAAACCAGATTCGTATTTATTCTGGCGCAAAATATGAAACCGTAAATCAGGCAGATAAAGGGACAATATGTGCAATTACAGGTCTTACTCAGACTTACCCGGGGGAAGGACTGGGAATAGAAAAGGATTCTGATATCCCGATTCTAGAACCTGTACTTACTTATCAAATTCTGCTGCCAGAGGATTGCGAAGTACATTCTATGTTGGAAAAACTTCGTCAATTAGAAGAGGAAGAGCCTTTATTACATATTATATGGAATGAAAAGTTGGGAGAAATCTATGCTCAATTGATGGGGGAAGTTCAGATTGAGGTGTTAAAAAGTTTAATATGGGAACGCTTTCATGTACGAGTGGAATTTGGCGTAGGAAATATTGTATATAAGGAAACAATTCGTCAATCCGTAGAAGGTGTTGGTCATTTTGAACCTTTAAGACATTATGCTGAAGTACACTTACTTTTGGAACCTGCAGAATCCGGAAGTGGATTACATTTTTTTACAAATTGTAGTCAGGATGAACTTGATTTAAACTGGCAACGACTAATTTTAACTCATCTTGAAGAGAAAGAGCATTGTGGTGTATTGACTGGTTCAGCAATTACTGACATGCATATTACATTAATAGCAGGTAGAGCACACCAGAAACATACAGAAGGAGGAGATTTTAGGCAGGCCACTTATCGTGCGGTGCGTCAAGGATTAAAAAAAGCTGAGAATGTTTTGCTTGAGCCCTATTATAGCTATAGATTAGAAATTCCAGCGGATATGGTCGGACGTGCAATGACAGATATTCAGCGAATGAATGGAACTTTTGACAGTCCAATGCTAGATGATGATATGGCAATTCTTAAAGGAAGTGCACCTGTTGTGACGATGCGTGATTATCAGACAGAAGTGATCAGCTATACAAAAGGGCGTGGACGTTTATCTTGTACTTTGGAAGGATATAAACCATGTCACAATCAAGAAGAAGTAGTAAAAGAAGTTGGATATGACTCAGAACGAGATTTAGACAATCCGACCGGTTCAGTATTTTGTGCACATGGAGCCGGGTTTGTTGTAAAATGGGATGAAGTAGAAAATTATATGCATCTGCAAAGCACTCTGGAATCAAAGGAATCTGTGGATGAAGAACTGATTTTCCCGACTGCGGCGGCACGTCGTGCATCGACATATCTGGAAATGACAGAAGAAGATCAAAAAGAGCTTGATGCGATGGTAGAAGCTTCACGGCGAAAAAGAGAAGCTGCACGGAAAAGTTATGCTTATCGAAAAGATTTTTCAAATGAGAAAATATCAGCAAATAGCAGTACAAAATCGTATTCTAATAAGAAGAAACAAAAGGAATATTTATTAGTAGATGGATACAATATTATATTTGCATGGGAAGAACTCAATGAACTGGCACAAGTAAATATGGATGCTGCCAGAGGGTGTTTACAAGATGTGTTGTGCAATTATCAAGGGATCAAAAAATGTGAATTAATATTAGTATTTGATGCTTATAAAGTAGAAGGTTTTCCTGGTGAAATACAGAAATATCATAATATACATGTTGTATATACAAAAGAAGCTGAAACTGCAGATCAATATATTGAGAAAGTAGCTCATGAAATTGGAAGAAAATATCTTGTCACCGTTGCCACTTCAGATGGCACAGAACAAGTGATTATAAGAGGACAAGGCTGCCATCTTCTGTCTGCGAAAGAGTTAAAAGAAGAGGTTGAATTTGCTAATAAAGAATTAAGACAATATTATTCTGAAGATACATCGCTCGAGAGAAACTATTTGTTTCAATATCTGGATAAAGATACAGCCAGGCAAATGGAAGATGTTCGATTGGGAATCAATATTTCAGGACAAAAAAAGAAAAAATAATACAACTACTTGACAAATAGAGAAATGTGAGTAAGAATTTGTAAGAGTAGAATTTAACAGAGTAAAGTGCAAAAGAAAAATATAATATAGAGGAATGGATGGTGGGGATCCACAAACGGAGAATTGGTATGGATAGAAAGCAAATACTGAATGAGAAAAATCGAATAGTAATTAAAGTTGGGACAACAACAATTACTTATGAAGAAACAGGCAATATAAACCTGGATAAATTGGAAAAATTTGTAAGAGTATTAATTAATTTGAGGAATAAAGGAAAAGAAGTAATCGTTGTATCTTCCGGTGCAGTCGGAGTTGGTCGAAAGGCACTTGGTATGGAACACAAGCCTGAAACGGAGGCAGCAAAGCAAGCTTGTGCTGCAGTAGGACAAGGAAGATTAATGATGATTTATGAAAAATTATTTAACGAATATAGCCAACTGACAGCACAGGTTCTGTTGACGAAAGAATCTATCACAAATAAAGAATGTCGAAAGAATGCAAGGCAAACCTTTGATGAATTACTTCGAATGAATGTTGTACCAATCGTAAATGAAAATGATGCTATTTCAGTAGACGAGCTGGCATATGGCAATTTTGGTGATAACGACACACTTGCAGCAAATGTATCGGAACTTGTTGATGCAGATTTATTAATTCTTATGTCTGATATTGAGGGAATGTATACAGCGGATCCGAAAAAGAATCAGAATGCAAGATTTATTCATACAGTAGTCGAAATTGATGAATCATTGGAAGCAATGGCAGGAGGTTCTGCAAGTGATTTTGGGACCGGAGGTATGATGACGAAGGTAAATGCAGCTAAAATTGCAACCAGTGCCGGAGCAGATATGATTATCGCAAATGGGGATAATATTTATGCAATTAATGATATTATGGCAGGAAAAAAAATAGGAACACTTTTTCTATCAAAAGAGCATGGAAAACAGATGGAAAATGAACTCGCTCCGGAAAGAGCGAAGTTTCGTCGGCAAGTAAAGAATCTTAAGAAATCAGAAGGAAAATCAGAGGAGCATAAAACTACAGAATTCATTCAAAATGAAGAGCATTTGGCAGGAGGTAATGATGGAAAATTATATGGAAATACTTGGTAGACGTGCAAAATCCGCATCAAGAGAAGGAGCTAAATTAGGAACAGCTGCAAAAAACCGAGGACTTATTACTGTAGCAGAAGAATTGATTCGACAAAAAGTATATTTGTTAGAAGAAAATGCAAAAGATATAAAAGCGGCAAAAGAAAAAGGCGTAAAGGAATCTTTAATAGATCGCTTGCAGTTAACTGAATCGAGAATAAAAGCAATGGCAGAAGGTTTGTGCCAGGTTGCGGCATTAGAAGACCCTATCGGAGAAGTTTTGGGCATGAAAACACGATTAAACGGACTTCAAATTGGAAAGAAAAGAGTGCCTCTTGGAGTTGTCGGAATTATTTATGAATCTCGGCCAAATGTGACAGCCGATGCATTTGGTTTATGCTTTAAAACTGGAAATGCGGTGATTCTTCGAGGCGGAAGTGATGCAATTCATTCGAATCTCGCAATTGTAAAGGTAATTAAAGAAGGATTGATGAAAGAAAAACTGCCACAGGATTTGATTTTATTTGTCGAAGATACAAGTCGAGAAGTTGTTTCAGATATGATGAAATTACATGGTATGATTGATGTATTGATTCCGCGTGGTGGTGCCGGATTAATAGCAAATGTTGTTAATAACAGCACTGTTCCCGTTATCGAAACAGGAACAGGAAATTGTCATATATATGTAGATGAGAGTGCTGATTTAAATATGGCAACAGAGATCATCGAAAATGCAAAAACTCAGCGAATGGGTGTATGTAATGCATGTGAATCACTTGTGATCCATGAGAAAGTTGCAGATCTTGCTGTCCCGCAAATTGTGCAATGCCTAAAAAATCATGGTGTTGAAGTACGTGGAGATGAGCGTGCACAAAAAATCAGTGATGATATTTGGCCGGCGACAGAAGAAGATTGGGGAACAGAATATCTTGATGCTATAATTTCAATGAAGATTGTGGATTCATTGGGTCAGGCAATTGAGCATATTAACCATTACAATACAGGACATTCAGAGGCAATTATTACACAGAATTATGAACATGCATTACAATTCCAAAATGAAATTGATGCTGCTGCTGTTTATGTGAATGCATCCACAAGATTTACAGATGGATTTGAGTTTGGATTTGGAGCAGAAATTGGAATCAGTACACAAAAATTGCATGCACGTGGGCCTATGGGACTAGAAGCATTAACTACAACAAAATATATTATTTTCGGAAATGGACAAATTCGAAAATAGCGAAAAACAAAGGGGGAAAGTTAGATTTATTGTTTTGTTATTATATATAAAACAATAAATCTGATTTTCCCTCTTGCATATTATACATAATAGGTGTATACTTATGCACAAATTCAAAATAAATATGCATATAATAATGTTTTCATTTGATAGGCAATGAGGCAAGAGATAAATATCTGAACATTATAGGATAAAGGAAGGAAGGTTGATCCATGATAAAAGTAGGAATTATTGGTGCAACAGGATACGCAGGCGGAGAATTAGTTCGAATTTTGACAGGACATAAAGAAGCAGAGATTAAATGGTTTGGTTCAAGAAGTTACATTGATCAAAAATATGCGTCTGTTTATCAAAATATGTTTCAGATTGTTGATGCAACTTGTATGGATGATAATATGGATGAACTTGCAAAGCAGGTCGATGTTATTTTTACAGCAACACCACAAGGCTTATGTGCATCATTAGTAAATGAAAACATACTTTCAAAAGTAAAAATTATTGATTTAAGTGCAGATTTCCGAATCAAAGATGTTGCTACGTATGAAAAATGGTATGGAATCGAGCATAAAAGCCCACAATTTATTGAAGAAGCAGTATATGGGCTTTGTGAAATTAATCGAGAAGACGTCAAAAATGCAAGACTGGTAGCAAATCCAGGATGTTATACAACATGTTCCATTTTAACTGCTTACCCACTTGCAAAAGAGGGAATTATTGATATGAGCACATTAATCATAGATGCAAAATCTGGAACATCTGGTGCAGGAAGAAGCGCAAAAGTTGCAAATCTATATTGTGAAGTTAATGAAAATATGAAAGCCTATGGCGTTGCAACGCATAGACATACACCTGAGATAGAAGAACAGCTTGGATATGCATCTGGTGAGAATGTTGTCTTGAATTTCACACCGCATCTTGTTCCAATGAATCGTGGGATTCTTGCAACAGAGTATGCAAAATTAACAAAAGATGTAACCTGTGATGAAGTGAAGGCAATATATGATAAATATTATGCAAATGAAAAGTTTATCCGAGTGTTGGAAAAAGATGTATGCCCTGAAACAAAATGGGTAGAAGGAAGCAATTATGTAGATATTAATTTCAAAATTGATCCGCGAACAAACAGAATTATTATGATGGGAGCAATAGATAATCTGGTAAAGGGAGCCGCTGGACAGGCGGTTCAGAATATGAACCTGATGTTTGGTTTAAAAGAGTCAGAAGGACTGGAACTTGTCCCAATGTTTCCATAGGAGGTACGAAGATGATGATCCGCACAATGACAATAGAAGATTTTGATCAGGTTCATGCACTTTGGATGACAATTAAAGGTTTTGGAATACGAAGTATTGATGATTCAAAAGAAGGGGTAGAACGTTTTTTAAAACGTAACCCGACTACAAGTGTCGTAGCAGAAATAGATAACAAAATCGTGGGTAGTATTTTATGCGGACACGATGGACGACGTGGTTGTTTTTATCATGTTTGCGTGGATGAAAAATATCGTCGCCACGGTATTGGAAAAGCAATGGTTGTATATGCTATGCAGGCTTTAAAAAGGGAGAAGATTAATAAAGTCTCATTGATTGCATTTACTGTTAATGATATAGGAAATGCATTTTGGAATACGATAGAGTGGACTGAACGAAAAGATTTAAATTATTATGAATTTGTATTAAATGAAGAAAATATAACGGCATTCAATGAACAGTAAATGCACTTATATATGAGGAGGAAGATACATGAAGATTATAGATGGCGGTGTAACATCTGCAAAAGGTTTTGAAGCAGCTTCTGCAGCAGCAGGAATTAAATATCAAGGAAGAACAGATATGGCTATGATCTATAGTAAAAAGCCATGTAAAACAGCAGGTGCATTTACAACAAATCTGGTAAAGGCAGCTCCGGTTATCTGGGATAAAACGGTTGTGGAAAGCGGTGTAAAATCACATGTTGTTGTTGTCAATTCAGGAATTGCAAATGCATGTACCGGCGAAGAAGGTCTTCGCTATTGCAGTGAAACAGCTAAAAAAGCTTCAGAGGTTATGGGCGTCGATGCAAATGGAGTTCTGATTGGTTCTACCGGAGTTATAGGAATGCAGATGCCGATGGATAAAGTAACTGCAGGGATTGAAAAACTTGCGGATACAAAACAGGCTACTCGAGAGGCAGGACATTTGGCAGCAAAAGCAATTATGACGACAGATACAAAAGAAAAAGAGATTGCAGTCACAATTGAAATTGGTGGAAAAACAGTCACAGTCGGTGGCATGGCAAAAGGTTCTGGTATGATTCATCCTAATATGTGTACAATGCTATCTTACATTACAACAGACGCTGCTATTACCAAAAAAGCCCTGGTAAAGGCATTAAAGACAGATGTAAAAGATACCTACAATATGATTTCTGTAGATGGAGATACATCTACAAACGATACCGTTCTTGTACTTGCAAATGGAATGGCAAAGAATCCAAAAATCCATTGTGGTACAGCAGAGTATCAGTTGTTTTTAGAAGCTCTCCATTTTGTAAATGAAACCCTTGCAAAGAAAATGGCTGGTGACGGAGAAGGCGCCACAGCATTATTTGAAGTCAAAATAGTTGGTGCAAAATCAAAAAAACAGGCAAAGGTACTTGCAAAATCTGTTGTATGTTCGAATCTGACAAAAACAGCTATTGCAGGACATGATGCAAACTGGGGAAGAATCTTATGTGCAATGGGATATTCCGGTGAAAATTTTGAACAGGATAAGGTTGACTTGTTCTTTGAAAGTGCAGCAGGAAAGATTCAGCTTATCAAGGATGGCGTAGGACTTGATTTTGATGAAGAAAAAGCGACCATGATTCTTTCTGAGCCGGAAGTAACCGCAATTGCAGACTTAAAAGAAGGAAATGAACAAGCAACAGCCTGGGGCTGCGACTTAACACATGGTTACATAGACATCAATGCAGATTACAGAAGCTAAAAGGAGAGAAACCACTATGAATGAAAATATGAATCAGTATTTGGAAAAAGCAAGCGTATTAATTGAAGCCCTTCCATATATCCAACGTTTTAACCGTAAGATCATTGTGATTAAGTATGGCGGAAGTGCAATGGTAGATGAAGAATTGAAAAAGAAAGTAATCGAAGATGTTACACTTTTAAAATTAGTTGGTTTCAAACCGATCATTGTACATGGTGGGGGAAAAGAAATCAGTAAATGGGTCGGAAAAGTAGGAATGGAGCCTAAATTTATCAATGGATTACGTGTGACTGATGAAGATACAATGGAAGTAGCTGAAATGGTTCTTGGAAAGGTAAACAAAAGTCTTGTTCAGCTTGTCGAAGAACTTGGCGTACGTGCAATTGGAATCAGTGGCAAAGATGGCGGTCTTTTAAAAGTAGAAAAGAAATATTCAAATGGAGAGGATATTGGATTTGTCGGTGATGTTAAAAAAGTAAATGCTGACATCTTATACGATCTTTTAGAAAAAGACTTTCTTCCAATCATCTGTCCGATTGGTCTGGATGATGAATACAATACATATAACATTAATGCCGATGATGCCGCATGTGCAATAGCTCGTGCTGTCAAAGCTGAAAAACTGGCATTTTTAACAGATATTGAAGGTGTTTATAAAAATCCTGAGGATCCTAAAACATTGATATCTGAATTAACAGTAAAAGAAGCAAAAAAATTAATCTCTGATGGATATATCGGAGGTGGTATGCTTCCGAAATTAAATAACTGTATTGAAGCAATTGAAAATGGTGTATCCCGAGTACATATTTTAGACGGAAGAATTCCACACTGTGTTCTTCTTGAAATATTTACGAATAAAGGAATTGGCACAGCTATTTTGGATGGGGAGGAAAGCAAGTATTATCATGGTGAACAATAAAATAACAGAAGCAGAAGAAAATCTTTTACATGTATATAATCGTTTTCCAATCGTATTAGATCACGGAGAAGACGTTTATTTATATGATGCAGAGGGTAAAAAATATCTGGATTTTGCTGCAGGAATTGCAGTTTGTGGTCTTGGATATAGTAATAAAGAATTGAAAGACGCCTTAAAAAAACAAATAGATTTGTTATGCCATACGTCTAACTTATATTTCCATGAAAGTTGTGGTGAAGCTGCAAAGAAATTAAATGAAATTTCCGAAATGGATCGTGTGTTTTTCACTAACAGTGGAACAGAGGCAATTGAAGGAGCTTTAAAATCCGCACGAAAATATGCATATACAAAAGAATCGGGAAGATATGAAATCATAGCAATGCAGAATTCTTTCCATGGACGTTCCATAGGAGCAGTTTCGGTGACAGGGACCAAACATTATCGCACCCCATTTGAACCATTGCTTCCAGGTGTTAAATTTGCAGAATATAACAATCTGGAAAGCGTTAAAGCTTTGGTAAATGATAAAACATGTGCGATCATTCTTGAACCGCTGCAGGGAGAAGGCGGAATTTATCCGGCAACAAAAGAATTTATGGAGGGTATTCGTGAACTTTGTAGTAAAAATGATATTTTGATGATCTGCGATGAAATTCAATGTGGAATGGCAAGAACAGGATATATGTTTGCATGGCAGGAATATAACGTTAAACCGGATATCATGACAATGGCGAAAGCAATTGGAAATGGGATACCGGTGGGGGCATTTGCAATGACTGAGGAAGTTGCAAAATATTCCATGGAGGCAGGAGACCATGGTTCGACCTATGGTGGAAATCCACTTGCCTGTACAGCTGTAAAAACAGTTATTGATATTTTCCAGAAAGAACAGATTGTTGATCATGTAAAGGAAATGGGAGAATATCTTTCAATTTGTCTGGAAAAATTAGTCCAAAAATATGACTTTGTAAAAGAATGCAGAGGAAAAGGATTGATTCAGGGGATTGAGTTAACAAAACCAGCCGGAGATATAATAACGAAAGCTCACGAAGCTGGACTATTAATTATCACAGCAAAGGGAAATACAATTCGTTTTGTACCGCCTCTTATAATTACAAAAGAACAGATAGATGAAATGATTGAAAAATTAGAAATCGCATTTGCAAAATAGTGCATAAAAACCAATTATCAGGACATACCATGTAAGAAAGAAGATGGTGGAGGTATGTTTTTGATGATTGGTTTTTTAATTGCGTTATTGTCAGGAGCCTTAATGAGTGTACAAGGTGTATTTAACACCAAAGTAACGGAAACTACAGGAATGTGGGTTTCTAATGCATGGGTGCAATTAACAGCATTTCTTGTATGTATTCTAGGCTGGCTTATTGCAGGAAAGGATGATATTCTGTCAATTGGAAAAGTTGAGCCTAGATATCTCTTGCTTGGAGGTGTGATTGGAGCAGGTATAACATTGACAGTTATAAAAAGTATGGATGCATTAGGACCGGCTAAGGCCGCACTTCTGATTGTAATCGCACAATTGTTCGTTGCATATTTAATAGAAATATTAGGACTGTTTGGGGTGGATAAAGAACCCTTCAGCTGGCGGAAAACAGGAGGATTAGTTTTAGCTTTGATAGGAATTTCCATTTTTCAATGGAAATAAAAATCGTAAATAGAAATAAAAATGAAAATGCTATTGTAATTTGTTTTCTGATTAGATACAATATTACTATCTGACATAAAGGGGCTTACGGCATTAACGTAAGGAGAAAATATGAAAGTCAGAAATTTATGGAAACGACAATTACTAATTACTTTCTGCATATTTGTATTCTGTTTTGGGACGGGATGCGAGCAAAAAGGAGAATCTTTTCAAGAAGTTACACTTCAAGAGACAGAACAATCTTTAAATGAAACTGAAAAGAATAAGGAAACAGAAGAAATCCATGACACGCCAAAAACAACATCTATTTATGTCTATGTATGTGGTGCTGTAAATAACACGGGAGTGTATGAATTAAAAAAAGATGCCCGCATATACGAAGCAATTGACTGTGCAGGCGGATTACGTGAGGATGCAGCGCTTTCTGCAGTCAATCAGGCAGAGTATGTAAGTGACGGACAACAAATTTATATTCCGACACAGGAAGAGTATAATGCAGGTAGTTTTTCCGAAATGACGACTTCATCATCGACGGATTCTTCTGATGGAAAGGTACATCTGAATACAGCGACAAAAGATGAGCTAAAAACGTTATCCGGCATTGGAGAGTCCAGAGCAGAAAGCATTTTGGCATATCGTGATTCACATGGTGCTTTTCAGAGTATTGAAGAGTTGATGAATGTAGAGGGAATCAAGGAAGGTATCTATGAAAAAATTAAAGATCAGATAGCATTATAGGAAACAGGATAATAATATATTTTGCAATATAAGAAAGCAGAATAAGACAGGAAGTAAAAGGAAAGAGTAGAAGTAGAATGAGCAAGAAAAAAATCTTAGTAGTTGATGACGAAAAGTTAATTGTAAAAGGAATCCGTTTTAGCCTGGAACAGGATGGAATGGAAGTAGACTGTGCATATGATGGTGCAGAAGCACTGGAATATGCAAAAAATTGTGAATATGATCTGGTTCTGCTGGATGTAATGCTTCCGAAGCTTGATGGATTTCAAGTATGTCAGCAGATTCGTGAATTTTCGGATATGCCGATTGTTATGCTGACTGCAAAAAGTGAAGACATGGATAAAATTCTTGGGTTAGAATATGGTGCCGATGATTATATTACAAAACCGTTTAATATTCTGGAAGTAAAAGCAAGAATTAAAGCCATTATGCGACGGACATCAAAAAGAGAAGAACCTGCTCCGAAAACTCTATTAGTAAAGGGAACTATGAAAATAGATTGCGAAAGCAGAAGAGTATTTATCGGTGAACGCGAGATTAATCTTACAGCAAAAGAATTTGATGTGTTAGAATTACTCGCGATGAATCCAAATAAAGTATACAGTAGGGAAAATTTATTAAACTTAATTTGGGGAGCAGATTATCCGGGAGATGCAAGAACAGTAGATGTACATATCCGTAGACTACGTGAGAAGATTGAAAAGAATCCAAGCGAGCCGCAATACGTACATACAAAGTGGGGAGTTGGTTATTATTTCCAAGGGTAGATTTCGAAACAAACTAAAAGAAAAAGTAATAAAAAGTCTGAGATTTCGTATTATTCTAATCATTGTATGTGCAGGTCTTATACCATGTACAGTCGCACATATAGCAATTATTAAGGCATACGAATCGCGTGCAGTATCTCTGCAAACAGCAGAGATACAGAATCAGTGCACGATTCTTTGTGATCAATTGAACAATTATAATTATCTTGAGGATAATTCATCCGAAGTAATCAATGCAAATTTAACCCAGCTTACCAATATTTATAATGGACGAGTTATGCTTGTAAACGCAGAATTAAAGGTCATGACGGATACATATGCATTAGACGAAGGTAAAATTATTGTATCAGAAAATGTAATTCGCTGTTTAAAAGGTGAGAGTACAAATTATTATGATAAAAAAAATCATTTTATAGAGGTAACATCTCCGATTACAGATAAAAATACCGGAAAAGCCGTTGGGGTGATGCTTGCAAGTGTTTCTACGGATTCAATCGAGGACAGCCTGCATATCTTTCATACAAAAGGCGGCGCAATCATAGGAATGATCATGACGATCGTTATTGCATTGGCGATTTTATTAGCAGATTGTATTGTAAGACCGCTTAGAAAAATTGCAGCCGATATTGAAGGAGTAACAGAAGGCTATGTTGTAGAAGTATTGCATGAAAATACGTTTACAGAAACTAAGGATATATCCGATGCTTTTAACAAAATGTTAGGTCGGATGAAAGTACTTGATGATTCAAGAGAAGAATTTGTATCTAATGTCTCACATGAATTAAAAACACCATTAGCATCGATGAAAGTGCTGGCAGATTCTCTTGTTACACAAGAACAGGTCCCTATTGAACTGTATCAGGAATTTATGGAAGATATTGCAAAAGAGATTGATCGTGAAAATGATATTATCAATGATCTTTTAACTTTGGTTAAAATGGATAAAACGGCACAGAATTTAAATATTTCACAAGTAAATGTAAATGACCTGCTTGAGTTGATTTTAAAACGACTTCGACCAATTGCTGAAAAGAAGCAGATTGAGATTGTTTTAGAAAGCTTTCGCCCAGTGACAGCAGAAATTGATGAAGTAAAAATGACACTTGCAATATCGAATCTGGTAGAAAATGCAATTAAATACAACTATGATGAAGGCTGGGTTCATGTTTCACTGAATGCAGATCACAAATATTTTTATGTAAAGGTATCAGATTCAGGAATTGGAATTCCAAAAGAAGATCAAGATCATATTTTTGAAAGATTTTATCGTGTAGATAAGTCTCATTCCAGAGAGATTGGAGGGACAGGTCTTGGTCTTGCAATTACACGAAATGCTGTTATTATGCATCGAGGATCAATTAAAGTTTACAGCGATCCGGAAGAAGGTACAACATTTACGGTTCGAATTCCGCTTATATATGTTTCTACTTGATAGATGTAAAAATTGACAGGGAGGATTTTATGGTGAAAAAAAATAAGGCATATATCACAGTTCTCCTGTTTGCTTTATGTATGTTGTGCGGATGTGCTAAACGTACAGAGGTAAAAAATGATGATTCGTTCATATACAGTGTAAACGGGGAACGAAATGGATTAGTAAAAATCAATTATGATTTTCCGGGAAAAACGACTGAAGAACAAGTGAATAATGTTATAAATGAATTACAAAAACCAGCTGAAGAAATTAATTATTCCACTACAATTCCTAAACAGATAAAAATACAACAATGTGAAATTCGACATATGATTGTTTATATAGATTTAAATGATGATTATTTGAAATTACCGGTTGTAGAACAAGAATTAATTCTTGCATCACTGGCACAATCTATAGTAAAAATCCCTAAAATCAGTGGTATTTACATTACAATTGATGGAGAGGAATTGAAAGATGATAAGGGAAATCCGACAGGAATTATAAATGAGGACGACTTTGTCCAAAATAATGGTAGTTCATTGAGCTCATATGAAGAGACGGAGCTTACATTATATTTTGCAAATGAATCAGGAGATAAACTTGTAAAGCAAAATGTACAAGTAAAATATAGTACAAATACTTCAAGAGAAAAACTAATTGTAGAGAAACTGATGCATGGTCCTCAGGATGAGACTGCTCATCCGACAATATCTTCTACTTGTACATTATTAAGTGTGACAGTAAAAGATAATATTTGCTATGTGAATTTTGATTCAGAATTTATGTCGAGTGCACACGACATAAAACCGGAAATAACAATTTATTCCATTGTAAATTCGCTGATTGAGGGAACAGCGGTAAATAAGGTACAAATTATGGTAAATGGTGAAAAAAATGTTTTATACATGAATACAATTGATTTGTCTCAACCATTACAACAGGATTTGGACTTAATACAACATGCGGAAGAATAAAAATGTTCAAAAGACCCTGCTGTCTTTTAGCGATAGCTATTCTTTTAATTCAACTTGTTTTGGTAGGATGGTTTCAAATATCCAGAGATTTGAAACCATCCTATTTAGAACAAAATTATCTGGAAAATGAAAATGTAATAATTGAAGGGAAAGTATATGACATAGACAAACGTACTTCTTATTCTGTTTATTATCTAAAAGATATACAGGTATATCGAAAAAGCACCTGGGTAAAAATAAAACGCGAAAGAGTTCTTGTAAATGTAAAAGATTCCGATTCAATTATGGTTGGAAATATTATTCAGGTAGTTGGGAAAATATATTTTTTTCAAGGAAACCGGAATCCCGGAAATTTTAATCAAAAATTCTATTATCAAAAGCAACACATCCCTGCACAAATCTGGTCTACCAAAATCCACATAAATAATCAAAAAACTGACCATTTGAAAGAGAAACTGTTTGAAATCAGAGAATCTATAAAAAATATGTTGTTGCATAGTCTTGGGAAAGATGCCGGAAACAGTATGGCGGCAATATTACTTGGGGATAAAAAAGATTTAGATCAAACTATAAAACAATTATATCAAAAAGGGGGAATTGGACACATTCTTGCAAAAAAATGTACTAATGGATATATATGTGTACAATGTTGATTGTGAGTGAAAAAAGATATTATTTGATACAGGAAACACAGGAGGAGGAAAGATGTGTATGCAGTATGCAGTTGTGGAATATTATAATGTAAAGTTTTACATCATATTTAAAAGAGATGAAGATATCTCTAAATTTTGGTATTTGAGCAATAGAATAGAAGCAGGTGAGCAATTATATATGAGAGATATTTATCGTTGGTGTATAGTCCATAAGATACATGTAATGAGTAAATTTGTATATTTGAAAGATATGCCCATTACAGCAAATATTTGGAATTACTATAGTTATCTACGTGCGAAAAGCGAATATAAAAGATTAAAACGTGAGTATAATTAGAAAATATTTTGGTAGTATTAGGCAAATTTAATGATCAAACAATTGTACAGAAGTAAACTCCGCCGCCCCCCCCAAAAAAGAGTGCAATGAAGAAGTTGTGGTATTATTAGAAGAAAAGTGTTAGAATGAAAAATATAATCATATAGGAGGACATAATTATGCCAAGAGGAAGAAAGAAGATGGAGAAAATTACTTTGGAAGAACAGTTAGTTTTGGTTGACAAGGAGATTGAGGCTACAGAGACTTCATTAAAAAATTTGCGTCTGAAGAGAAAAGATTTGAAAATAAAAATTGAAGAACAGCAAAAGGATGAACTTTATAGATTGGTTCGGAATTCAGGTAAGAGTTTGGAAGAAGTTATTGCAATGTTGAAAGAAGAGAATTAAGCGAAGAATGCAAAAGGGTACTGGGCTTCGGATGGTTCAGTACTTTTTTGTGCAATGAGAGAGAGATTGAAATAAATACAAAGCAATGTTCAGATATTGCTGACATCTGTTGTAAGATTAAGGAATTAAAGAGTTTTGATTATCAGTTGATAATTGAAATTCTTTTTTTTATGGTTTCAGTCAATAAATTTACATTTATTTACAGAAACATCACATGTACCGCCTTTTTATTTATTGAAGTTTGGTACATTGACAATTAAATACAGTAGTCACTGAAGCGTTCAGACGGATGTACACAGGAGAATGGAAAACAGTTTGGAGGAATTATATGTTGATGTTAAGCGTTATAGGTGGCATTTTATTTTTTTTATTGTATTGCTGCCTTGTGATAGGAAAAAGAAGCGACAGAAAACTGGCAGATTATCAGGAGAGAGAAGAACAGAAAACAAGTAAAGATACTGCAAAGAAATTGGGGGCAGATATATGGGAAAAACAGGAGTAATAAATCGGGATTTTATTGGGGAGGAAAATAACGTTTACCATGATGTAATCCAGCTATTTAAAATATATCGAGCCGTAAACTGGAGAATGCAGATTAAAGTCAATCAAGTAAAGCACCGGATACGGGAAGAGTATGGAACGGATCTTGATGAATTTTTGGATAGTATCTATCAGGCTGGTATGGATATCAATCAGGATTTAGATGATATGAAGCAGAGGATTGAAGTAATCAACCGCTCTAATAAGTTTCTGAAACTGATAGATGAAGCGGTAGAGCTGATGAGAAATTTTCATCCGCAAGGAGAACGTTATTACTGGGTTTTATATTACAGTTATATGTCAGCACGAAAAGCAGAGAACATAGATGAGATATTAGACCTGTTAGAGCCGCATTTTCCAAAAATCACACGAATACACCGGGCAACTTATTTCCGGTGGCGAGAGCAGGCATTTCAAGCTGTCAGCAGTATTTTGTGGGGATATGAAGACGAGAGCAGACAGATTATTGAGTACTTCAAAAATAATTTTGAAGTGGAATAGATATTCTGTTGACATGAAAAGTGCGAAAAATTTATATTAGGTACAAGTAATTAATGCGCATAAATTACACAATAATTTTGAAAGATTTGTACCGGAAAGGAGAGACAAAATATGTTAATGATACCGATTGACACAGGAAATAAAGCAATTAAAACAGAAAATTTTGAGTTTCATTCTGGGATTACGGCATTGGAGAGCATGCCGGGGGAAAATGAAGAGGCGTTAATGTTTCAAGATAAATATTATCGGTTAAGCCATGAAAGAAATGTGTATTTGCCGGATAAGACGCTGGATGACCGTTATTACCTACTGACACTGTTTGCAATTGCAAAAGAATTGGAAAAGCTGAGACAGTCCAGACCATTTATTCCAGGGGAACTGATCAGTATGGATCTGGTAGTAGGACTTCCGCCGCTATATTATCGGAGTCAGTACAAAAAGTTCAGAGACTACTTTTATCGAGAGGGGCGGTTGGTTCATTTTGCATATATGGGAAGGTCATACCGATTGACTTTCTCTAATGTATATGTTCATATGCAGACATACGCGGCATATCTGTATCTGGCGAAAGAACTGAAACTGTCTACGTATCCAAAAGTATTGATGATTGATATTGGCGGATATACGTTAGATTACATGTTATTGGAGAAGGGGATGATTTTGTGGAACTACACAGATTCAACAGGAAAAGGCGTTATCTCCATGTATCAGAGGGTAAATAAAGGGATTCGTGAAAAGTTTGACTTGGACTTAAAAGAAAATGATATTGATTCTGTCCTGAAAGAAGAAAGCTGTATGTACGGCGAAGCGATTCGAAAACGGGTAGTAGAAATCGTTACCGAACATGTGGAAGAAATACTGGGAATGTTTCGGGAGTGCGGAATTGATTTGCGTTCGGCAATGACGATTTTTGTAGGTGGCGGTTCAATTCTTTTATCAAAGATAATTGAAACTGTGTGGAAACGATATGACGGAGAATATTACGTGGTAAATGATTCAAAAGTCAATGTACATGGGTACCGAAAAAAATATCTGTTTGATAAAGAAATGCAGTAAAAGGGGGGCATCCTTATGGCAAAACTGGATGAACACCGTTTTAATTTGAGATTTGATGAAGATGATGAAAATCATAGACGGGTAAGTGCCTATTTGAACCAATGCGGCAGAAAAAAGGCAAGATACATTGTAAAGGCGGTACTTGCCTATTGGGAGCTGCAAGATGGAAGGATACCGGTCGTAGAACAGCCGGAAAGGAAAACGTTATCAGAAACAGAGTCAGCGATTCGTAAAATAGGAGAACAGAATAAGGTGGACAGACTGATTCAGGTAGAAGATGTAAAGGATAGTGGACTGGATCGGGAGGAAGCTGATTTGATGCGTCAGAATTATGCAATGTTTGAGGATATGGAGTAGGAAAGGAGAGAGGTATACGAGAACAAAAAGAAATGCAGGCAGAATGACGATGGCGATCATCATTGCGGTATTGATCATGCTTTTGTTTCAATGTTTTTTTGAAGTAGCGTATGTAAACGGGAAGTCAATGGAACCGACTTTTCAGAATGGAGATGCATTGTTATTAAAGAAATGGGGAGTACCCAAAAAAGATGATATTATTACCGCATACATAGAAGAACTTGACCTCATGGTAGTAAAAAGAATACTGGCTATAGAAGGTGATGTAGTCAGTATAGATGAAAGTGGTGTATACGTGAATGGGAAAAAAGCTGCGGAATCCGTTGATATGAAACGGACGAGTATGGAATTTATAGTAACTGCAAATCAGTATTTTCTAATTGGAGATAATAGGAAGGATTCTTTGGACTCACGTATTTGGGGATGTATAGGCAGAAGTGCTGTCCGGGGGATTGTTATAAAAAAAATATTTTAGAGGGAGGCAGAAGAATCATGAAAATGAACAAAATATATGGATTGTGTGCAGTGCAGCTCATAGGGGTAGGTGTACAGCTTATGAATAGGGTAGCAGGAAGTATGATTGTTTTTCTTGGTGTCATAGGAATTATTTTGTTTGTGGCAAGAGAGGATATGGAACATCGAAAATATAAGACTTGTCCAAAGTGTAAGGCACAAATACTGAAAAAAGCACGTATCTGTCCAAAATGTGGGAACCAGTATATGCAGGCTGTACCAGAAGAGGCATTAATGGAGATGATTGAACAGAGATGTGCTGAAGAGGAAGAAAGAACTTCAGAAATGATTGATTGTGACTTTGAGAAAATTGAGGAAGTGGCAGTAGACACATTTACCTCTTTCGATGGAGATATACAGGAATTTTTGGAGAAAAAGGACTCTCAGGATAATATATTAACTGTGAATTAAGAAAATGCTAGTAAAAAGTAAGAATTGACATAAGAGAATGGTGTTAAGATTATACTAGATAACCATTTTAATATTGAAAGATACAAAAGAAAGGTATAATCTCATATAGAAGTATAACAAATATTTTGGCAGATATTTCTAGAGATAAACGGTAGAGTTATAAAAAAGAAATACTGCAATCCAGGTAATATAAGCGAAATAACAGACTGTTGGGACATGATCCTGACAGTCTATTTTTTTGTCGAAAAATGTATTTTTCAGCAGGAATATATGCGGATGCAGAAAAAATACTGGGCGAGGTCGCCGCCTGAAAGGTTCAGCGAAATGAATAAAAACTTTCAGGAGGCAAAAAATGGATAAATATAATGATGAATTAAAAATGCAGTTTAGTGCATACGTGAAACAGTCAATTTTAAACAGGAGAGGCAAATATCTGAGGAAAAAATACAGGATTGAAAGTCTTGAAGTAAATTATGAAGAGCACCTGGGTGTTCTGAAGCAGGATACAGAAGAACTATTTGGAAAAATAGAAAAACTGTCAGAGAAAGTATTTAGCGAGATAGTAGAGAGCAGGCTGCTTTTAGAGCAGATAGAAGATCATCAGCTTTTACAAGCATTAATTACGTTATCTGAAGAACAGAAAAAAGTAATTTTGCTCCGTATATTTTACGAAAAAACATTTCGAGAAATTGATTGGATTCTTGGATTTCCAGAGAAAAAAGCAGAAAATACATACTATAATGCTATCAAAAAGCTACGGAAATTAATGGGAGGTAAACGTTATGGAGTTTAAAGAAATGTTGAAGTATGCGAAAGCATATGATAAAAGAGCGATGATGGATATAATAGAAATGTACCGTCCATTATTGATTAGTAAGTCGGTTGTGAATGGAAAGTTTGATGAAGATCTATATCAGGAATTTGTCTATACCATGCTGATATGTATTTTAAAATTCCCATATCCTCAATCAAAACTGGAAGAATAGGAAATAAAATACTATATATTGCGTTTTTGTATTGACACAAACTATATATTGTTATACGATGAGCTTGATACAAGTATTTTTCAGAAAGTGATTTCTGAAAGAAGAGTTTTTGTTTCAGCATAAGTTGGAACTGAAATTTAGGCAGTTTACTGCGTGTAAATTAAGAAGAAAGACATTGATTATTTTAGGATGATCGGTGTCTTTTTTTGTTTGCCTGAAAAATGTATCGGGAAGGAGGATAGTGCTACGGAAACTACCGAACATGGAAAGGAGGAACACGAATGAAAACGAAGAAATTTATACAGATTTATGGTAAAGTCATGCTGCCGGTAATCAGAGGAATGAGCGCAAAGTATTTCAGCAATGGAACATGGAAAGAAACAGCGAAAGTCAGGCGTATTGTGGAGGTGACAGATACATATATTAAGTTTGAAACAGACCATATCCGTTATTGTATTGATTTTGGAATGGTGGAAAGTGCTGTACTGCCAGTAGCAGCATAGAAGGGAGAGTGGAAAGGCTGTTATATATTAACGGTCTTTCTACTATAAGGGAAAAACGAGATGAAATTGCCATGAGTATGCGACTATATTGCAACCCCATTGTTATTGACAGATGACTTCCTTGAAGATACAATGGTAAAGTAAAGTTTTGTGCATGAATGGAACTTGCATGGAGAGCCGCAAAACATTACAGCGAACAGACAGTCACAAAAGGGCTGTCTTTTTTTATGCAAAAAGTAAGTGGATTTTCATACAGAAGGGAGGGAAGTTATTGGCAGGAAATATTAAAAAACAGAATATGGATAGTCTAAAAACGGGGAATCAGTACATGCAACTGGTTCCTCGTTTTGCGTTTGTTGCGTTTTTAGCTGTTTCACTGATTGCGGTTTCGGGATCACCCGTTTTTGCCGCCGGTATTTTTGATACAGCAAAAAATGCGATGCAGACAGTTTACAAAGATGTAGCGGGTATAGCAACAGTAGCAGCAGTTGTGTGTGCGGCAGTATGCTTATTCTTGATGAACTTTTCTAAATCAGGTCGTACAGTAGATGAATCAAGATCCTGGTTAAAGAGAATCATCATTTGCTGGGCAGCACTCATGACAATGGGAGCGATTGTAACATATTTCGAGAGTATCATTCCAAAGAGTATGTTCGGAGGTTAATGTAAATAGAAAAAGCCGGTGCTCTCCCGGCAGAAAGGAGGTTGCCTGAAAAGGTAAGAGACATATATGGGTTGGTTATTAGAATTATTGGTCGAGGGAATCAGAGAAATGCTGTCACAGTTTGTAATTGATATGATGACGCTTGTGACGGATATGTTTACAGAGCTTTTGTCCTGTGACCTTAGTTTATTTGAGGAATTATTTTCTGTGGTAGGAGACCTGTATACGAATGTGATGCTACCGATGGGAATAGCCCTGCTTCTTTTGATTTGTGTCTGGCAGTTATTTAAAAGCATGTTCGGAAAAGCAGGAGTTTCCAGTGAAGATCCAATAGAATTGGTATGCCGGACTGGGATCAGTCTATTTTTTATTGTGGCGGCAAAGCCATTAGTTGACTATATTCTGACGGTGGCAGGTACGCCGTATCAATGGATTGCGGGAACGGATATTGAGGTAAGCAGCTTTTCCGAATATGTATCAGCGTTGGAAGGACTGACTGGCGGACTGGGAATTGACAGTTTAAACATAGCGGTGCTTATGTTAATCATGCAGTTTGTAGTTGCATGGAATTATTTCAAAATGCTCTTTGTAATTGCAGAGAGATATGTATTGCTTGGTGTATTTTCCTATACTGCACCTTTAGCATTTGGTACGGGAGGTTCGAAAGCAACAAATAACATTTTGGCATCATGGGCGAAGATGTTTGGCGGACAGATTGTATTAATTATTCTGAATTCATGGTGTTTGAAAATGTTTTTATCAGGGTATGGAAACCTTAATGCGAGCAGTTACGGGTTTACAAAATTCTTTGTCGCAACGTTATGTCTGGTAGGCTTTTGCAAAGTTACGTTTAAATTAGACTCATATTTATCCTCACTAGGCGTTAATTTAGGACGACCGACAACGGGAATCGGGGCGCTTGGTCTGATGATGGCAGCAGGAAGAGTGTTGTCACATGTTGGAAGGGGCGGCGGTGACTCCGCAGGAGCAAGTGATCATGCAGGAAATAGCCAGGTGTCTACAGACGGAGCCGGAATGACGGATGCTGCACCAGGTCCGATTCCAATGGGATTTGGAAACGACGGTGATGCGATGCGCATGGAGGGCGAAAATGATTTTGATAGTGCAACAGTTGATGAAGCAGTAGATATGGAAGCAGATGAAAACGACTTTGATTCTATGGATAAGGAACAGGGCGGTGTATTGCAAGAAATGGGCATGATGCCGGAAGATACGTTTACTGATGAAGAGGGCATGACAGATATGAATGGCTTCTCAGATGGCACAGATTTTGATTCTGGTGAGTTGTCAGAGAATGCTACAGATGGTCTCGTGGAAGGTACAGATGGTCTTGTGGAAAGTGCAGATAGTACAGATATGGATACTGTGCTCACAGGAGAAGGAAGTATGGTGAGTGACTTCGGAGATTATCCGGTAGAGGAAGATGAAGCAGAAACGGGAGATTCCATAGAGCCTGAAATGGAATTAGACGGAAATGCAATCGGTAGTACCGGTGGCGAAGATATCGGAATTGGAAGTGGAATGGATACATCCGGTGGAGAATCGCCGCTTTCTGGAGGAAATCAATTATCTGGTAAACAGGTATCCGGACAGTCTGGTGGAATTATCAGCGAAATAGGCGGAGATGGCGGTGTAATGCTGTCCGATTCTTTTGATGCAGGTGGACAAGACTATACAGCAGAGGGTAGATCTCTGCATACAAATGATGGCTTGGATAGAGAGAACAGAGGATATCAGTCAGAAGGATATCACGATTTTGACGGACCGATACATCAAAATACTTCTTCCACCATGGATACAGACCATAGTTTAAATGGTTTAAATACGGAAGAGGTTAGAAGCCAGGACAGGAGAAACGGTGCTGAAACAAAGGAAAGCTGGGAAGTTCCAAAATCAAGGGAAGAACTTAATCAACGAAACCAGAAAAATAACAGACGGAATGAAGATGATTTTCTGACATAAGGAAGGGGTGAATGTATGAGAGATGACAAATCAGATGCCTCTCCTTTAGATGGTGCAGCTGGTACTGTAAGTCAGGCAGTACAAACAGCGGGGCAAATTCAGAAAACAGTAAATCAAGCCAGACAGGGAGCAGGTGCGGCACAAAAGGTAGCTCATACATCACAGGCAGCTTACGCCGCAACTGCTTCGGCCCAGGGAGGTGCTGCAGCAGCCGGGGCAACAACAGGAACCGCCCTTGCAGGACCGCTGGGGGCAGTTGTAGGCGTGATTGTAACGAGTAAAACATTTTGGAAGATAGTCGGTGGTATTTTGATGGCAATCTTCTTATGGATGTTTATTATTGCAAATCTCATTGGTATAATTTTGACTTACCTTGGATTCGCTGATGCAGATGCCTTTGCAAATGAAGCCCAGTCGGAAGAACTTGCCAATCTGAAAGTCCGGGTAGAGCAGATTTTGGACAAGGAAGAGTATGAGCGTGAGATTCTGGCGATTATTGAGCAGAATAGAGATGTAAGGTTGGAAGAGATTGCCGCAGATAAGCAGGAGAATTACAGTGATTACGAATTGTCTGTGATAGATGAATATGAAACAAAGTTTAAGAGAAATGCAAGTTATTATCTTTCTATTTTTTTACTGGATATCTGGGATTCCAACACGAGAAATGAGTTTTTAGGATATTCCAGTGAGTGGGGAGATATGACAACAAATCTGTCAAGTCCATATGACGCTTACTTCCAAGAGGCTGCACAGTCCTATGGTGTTCCGGTGGCTTTATTAAAAGCAATGGGAAAAACGGAGTCAAATTTTAATCAGAGTGCCGTTTCTAGTGCAGGAGCAATCGGAGTGATGCAGCTTATGCCGGGAACTGCCGCTTCTCTAGGGGTAGATCCTTATGATGCCCGTCAAAATATTATGGGCGGTGCAAAATATATTGCTGGAAATTTGGAACAGTTTAAAGGCTATTCCAATGGTTTAGAACTTGCGATTGCTGCTTATAACGCAGGCCCGGGGGCAGTTATAAAATATGGATATCAAATTCCGCCGTATAAAGAGACTCAAAATTATGTGAAAAAGGTTTTGGGATATTTGACAATTGAGGAACGAAAGAGTGGAAACAACGAGGGAACAGAGACGGATGAAGATTTGAGCGAACCATATCAACAGTTAAAAACTGCTGTCACAGAACATGTTGACAGCTTTTTTTCATGGTCTGTCACAGATGAAAAAGAACGTGAGATTATGGAGTCTGTATATTATCAGATTTTAGAATCAGGGAAGCAAGAGATTGATCAAATGACTTATGAAAAGCTGAAGGAAGATGGGGAAAACGTGGTAAAGGAAACTGTTCCTGTGATGAGGCAAACAGTTGAATATACCCTTGCACTTCTTCTTAGTTCACAACCCGTATCCGGAAGCGGATATGAATATAAATACGTTACAAGCCAGAGTACTTTTGAATTGGTCTTAAAGGTATTGAAAGTGATGGATGAAGGAGTGTCTGCCTTGAAAGATGCTTTCTTTTCCCTTTTTTCATGGAAAGATTTTGTGACTGGCGGCGGGGAGGATACCTACGTCAGCAATATTGATGCATCAGGCGATATTTTCACCTACGATACGGTTGGAAAAGGAGTCAAAAAAGTAGTCTATTTTAATCAGACGGAAGAACCTTGGGGAAGTATGCCGTATGGCACAAGCACCATAGGGGCAGCAGGATGCGGACCAACTTCAATGTCCATTGTCATATCTACGCTTACCGGAAAGATTGTAAATCCACAGACAACCTGTGCATTCTCCATGAATAACGGAGAGTATGTACCGGGAGCAGGTACGGCACATTCTTTTATCGGAAATGCTGCAAGTAACTGGGGATTAACTTGTGAACGTGTAGGAAAAGATCGTATGGATTATGTTGTGCAATCCTTAAAAGAAGGGAAAATGGTTGTGGAAATCTGTGAAGCATACACCATAACGGGAAGTGGCAGCGGACATTTTATCGTGCTTACCGGCGTTACAAGAGACGGGTATATTACCATTGCAGATTGTGCGAGCAGGGAGAGAAGTACAAAGGCATATAGCGTTGATACGATAAAATCATACGGTCGTGATTTAAGTGCCGGGGCATTTTGGATTATTGGAAAAGATTAGTAGGAGGAGTGGCAGATGTATTCAAAAAGGAAAATGTGTTGTTTGATTGCCACATGCAGTTTGTTAGTTTGTATGTTTCATGCAGAGGTATTTGCAAAGGGGAACGAGCAGCAGGAATTACCAGAGATTATTCGGTGGGAAGAAGGTAGGGGCTTTGATGAACAAGGAGAACAAATTGTTGGATCATGGGCATATGATGCCGTAAACGTAGAAGGGAAGTATGTATTATTTGACGACATGGGCAATGTAAGTGCGAAAACAGATCAATGGGAAGAACGGGAAACGTATGCAGAAAATTTTACGGATACGGAACAAGCAACAGCCACACTTGCTTTACGGACGGAGTATTTTCCTAATTTTACCGGAACTGTCTATGTTACGATACAGAAAGAAAACGGAGAGAGCAGGCAATATGAATTGTCGCCGGATAATCTTTATGAACAAAATGTTGCGGTAAATAACGGTGTTTATAAAGTAAAAGCGGTCGAGGCGGTAGATGAACAGTATATCTATAAAACGGAATATGCAAAGGATGTATTGGAAATGGAACAGAATCAATTACTTCTCTTGAAAATCAACGTTACAAAGGAAAAGACAGGAACGGTGGCAGAAGCAGAAAAAAGGGAAACAAAAATGCTTGAAAAGGCTGGGACAAGAAATATAGCGGATAGGGAGAATAAGCTTGAGGTTCTTTTGAAGGAGGGCAGCACAAGAGAAAGGTATGTTTTGTATGGCTGTATTTTATTAGCAGCGGTTCTGGGCATTGGACTTTTGTTCCGCAAGAAAAGAAATCAATATGACTAACAGGAGGTGGTCAAAATCGCACAGAGAGAAAAGGTAGACGTATATACAATTCCGCCTAATTTTGCACAAGAAGGCACTATTTTTTCAGGAAGAGTCAGATTAAGAAATGCATTTGAAGCAGGGGTTCTGGCTCTTCTTTTATTTCAGTTGCTTATGGCAACAAACCTCAGCGTGAAGGGAAAAATCTATGCCGGGATAATTGTAATGATACCAGTTGTTATATTTGCGGTGTTAGGGGTACAGGGGGAAAGCCTGACTTCTTTTTTGTTTCAGTTTCTGAAATACCTGTGGGGGCGGAGAATACTTACAGTTCCAGACGGCAAATATCGTTTAAAAAGGAATCGCAGATTAAGAAAACAGCAATACCGGAGCCAGAGTGGAAAAGGAGGCGAGCATCATAGGAAACGAGGTAAAAGAATTAAAACGTCAGCTAAAAGAAGCAAAACAGACGGAAAAACAGAATCTTAAAGAAGAGAAAAAAGAACGTAAAAAGCAGCAGAAGTTAGAACAGGCACGTTTCCGAGAAGAGGAACGGATGCGGAAAGTTCAGATGAAAGAAGAAAAGAAGCTGAAAAAAGAGCTGGACAAGCCAGAAGTTCATAAAGGAAAAGAAAATATCAGTAATTTAAGAGATGATCGGAGAAAGGGAAAAAAAGAACGAAAACCGGACTTGGACTTACTTCCGGTAACCTGGGTATCCTCATATCTTCCGATACGTCAGATAAAAAACGGGGTTATTTATACAACGGATCACCGCTATGTGAAACTGATAGAAATATTGCCAATCAATTTCCTGCTACGTTCTCCATCAGAACAGCGTAATATCATTATGTCCTTTATGTCCTACCTAAAAATAGCACCTGTTAGAGTACAGTTTAAAGTGGTATCCAAGAAAGCGGATATTTCGGAGTATATAGAAAAAATCAAAGAAGAGGCAGAACGGGAACCTGATCGCAGGGTAAAACTGCTTCAGGAGGATTATACGAAACTTATTGAGCGTTTGGGAAGAAAAGAAGCGATTACCAGACGTTTTTTTATGGTGTTTGAATATCAGTCCTATAACAAAAATCCAAAAGAGCGAGAGGTACTGCTTTACATGAGGTCAGTAGTACAGACTGCAAAAAAGTATCTTTCTCAATGTGGGAATGTTGTATTGGAATATGAAAATGATACCCGTTTTCTGGTGGATGTCCTGTATCAAATTTTAAATCGAAGGACGAGTGTGTATGAAACTTTGGAGGAACGGACAAAAAAAGTAGCAAGGTATTACCAGAGAGAGAATGGCAGGGAGAGTATCAGCCACATTCCGGTTACTGAACTGATTGCACCTGAAACAATGGATATGCGGCACCGGAGTCATCTTGTCATTGACGGTATGTATTACAGTTATCTTCTGATACCTTCCCATAAATACAGGACAAGAGTACCAGCGGGATGGCTGTCACTATTGATCAATGCAGGTGAAGGAATTGATGTAGATGTTTTCTTTTTCCGACAGGATAAAAGTAAATCTATGGAACGTATCGGCAGAAGAATCCGTCTAAATCGTTCCAAAATCAAAGATACCTATGACACCAATACGGATTTTGATGATCTGAGTGAGTCTATCCATGCAGGATATTATTTGAAACGTGGGTTAAGTGGGAGTGAGGATTTTTATTATATGAGCACTCTGATCACTATTACGGGATACAGCGCAAAAGAAGTCGAGTGGCGTGTAAAAGAAATGACAAAGCTATTGAATTCTCAGGATATCGGAGTGATAAGCTGTATGTTTCGTGAAGAAAATGCATTTTTGTCTTCGCTGCCTTTATTGTGCCTGGATAAGAAACTGTATGAACGTTCAAAGAGGAACGTACTGACTTCCGGAGTGGCAAGCTGCTATCCATTTACTTCCTATGAAATGTCGGACAAAGACGGAATTATGATGGGTGTCAACAAAGCAAATAATTCACTGGTAATCGTAGATATTTTCAATACGAAAATATATAAGAATGCCAACATTGCCATTTTGGGGACATCCGGCGCTGGCAAGACCTTTACCATGCAGTTAATGGCACTGCGTTTACGAAGAAAGAATGTACAGGTATTTATTATTGCACCGGATAAAGGGCATGAGTTTGCGAGGGCCTGTAATAACATTGGAGGGGCTTTTATACAGATCTCTCCAGCTTCGCCAAATTGTATCAATGTAATGGAAATTCGTCCCACAGATACAAGCGCCAGTGAAATATTAGATGGTTACACAGTAGAACGCTCAGAACTGGCAATGAAAATACAAAGTCTGCATATTTTCTTCAGCTTACTAATTCCAGATTTGAGTCACGAAGAAAAGCAACTTTTAGATGAGGCATTGGTAATTACCTATGCAGAAAAAGGCATTACGCATGATAATCAGAGCTTGGAAAATCCGGACAAGCCGGGGCAATACAAAGATATGCCGATTTTGGGTGATCTGCATGAGGTTCTGCTCAGAAAGACGGAGTGCCGGAGAATGGCGAATATTTTAAACCGGTTGGTACATGGTTCTGCTTCAACATTTAACCAGAAAACAAATGTGGATTTATCAAATAAATATGTAGTTCTGGATATTTCAGAGCTTTCTGGTGATCTGCTGCTTGGAATGTTTGTTGCTTTGGATTTTGTTTGGGCGAAGGCAAAAGAGGACAGAACCGTAGAAAAGGCAATTTTCGTAGATGAGGCTTGGAAACTCCTGGTGTCAAATGAACTGGCGGGAGAATACCTGCTGGAGATTTTCAAAGTGATTCGTGCTTATGGAGGTTCCGCTATCTGTGCAACACAGGATCTTGTGGATTTTTTTGCATTAAAAGGCGGCAAACTTGGAAGGGGAATCTTAAATAACTCAAAGACAAAAATCATTCTCAACATGGAGACCAGCGAAGCAGAGAATATACGGGAGGAACTTGATTTATCTGAAGCAGAAGCAATGTCCATTACAAGATTTGAAAGGGGAACTGGTTTGATTTCAACGAACAGTAATAATCTAATTGTAGATTTTAAGGCAAGCCAGTTAGAAAAAGACTTAATCACAACGGACAGAAAGGACTTGCAGGAATTAAAGGAGCGTCTGCAGAAGTATGGACAACAGGCATACGGAAAACAGACTACATAGCGGAACAGATTAGTGATAATGCGTATTAAAAGCGTTGTTGTATGCGTCACAAGATTATCCGCAAAAGAAAACAGGCAATAACTTGTCATACAATACGCTTTTTATATGTCATTAAGTAACTATGATTATTTGGAAAGGATACAGGCATTATGGAAAATCAGAATAAGCAGAGAGATGTGGAACGGGAATTAAAAGAATTGGTTCAAAAATATAACGTGCTGGATAAGAGTCAGTTGTATGCTTACTTTGAAAAAGACGGACGGGAAAGATTTGTTGGTCGGGCTTTAAAGGTACTGGAAAAAGACCGCATGATATATGTGAATAACGAAACAAAACAGGTGGCTGCTAATGAATCTGCACATACAGCATGGGAACGAGGGATAAGTACCTGTCTGTGGGTACTAATTGACCTGATGAATCAAAAGAAGATTGAGCAGCATTTTCTCGCATCTAAGGAGGAATATCCGATACGGATTATTTTTGTAGGAGACGGAGAAATATATGACATCCTCTATATTGCACCGGAGGATATTGAACTGACAAATCAACTGTTTGTACGGAAAAAAATAGACGGATGTGGGCATGTTGTGGTAGTGGAAGAACCGGAAAGTATCCCGAAGATTCGGATTCCGGATGTGATTGGATATTGCATGGTAAAGGGGGATGGTGAAGTCGAATATTATCAAAAAGAAAGCCAGTAATCAGGATATATTTCAAAAGGTGAAAAAACAGTTAGATGAAGCACAGAAAATGACCTCAGAGGTGGGAGAGCTTATGGCAGAAGCCAGAAATATTCTGACCGCATATTCCAGATGCAAAACAGAAAGCGGTTATGAAAATTTTACAGATATGATACTGGAATCATCGAAAAAGGGGGAGCGTTTAACAGAAAAATTAAGGCGTTTATCCTTAGAAGTCGTGCTGGATCAAGTGAAATATGAACAGTATCAGTCGGAACTTGTGGCTGTACATGGGATTGAAATGGATTATACCGATGAAATTTTAAAAATCATTATGCCGGTCCTGATTCCGCACCGGAAAGAACACTATACCGATTATCTGTACAAACCTTTATATATCGCATTTAAACAGTGGTGTATTTGTCAAAATCAGGAACAGAAAAAGATACCGGAATATGAGAAATGTACTGTTTGCTTTGTACATCTGTATAACCGGGATTTACCGCTTGGACGCATTCGGGATCACGATAATTTTGAAGAAAAACACGTACTGGATGTGATATCAAATTTCTTTCTGGCATCAGATAGCGGTCTGCATGTGGATACCTACCACATTACCAGAATGGCAGAACAGGATGCAACAGAGGTTTATATTATGGATACAGAAAACTTTCCAAAATGGCTTCAAAAAATGTGAAAACAGTATCGAAAAATACTCCTGCTGTCAGAGCACCTTTTTCGATAGCAGAAAAGCGGCAGAAAAATAGAGAAAAAGCAAAGTTTTTCGGGAGTCAGAAAGTAAATAGTACCTAAGTGTCAAGCAGATAGGGTACTGTTTTGAAAAAGGAGAACCGATGGAAGGAGGAGGTTATATGCGAAAACAGGATACGTTACTTTTGATGATAGCAGTCAGCGGAGAAATGCCGGCAGACCTTGCTGAACACATCATAGGCTCTGTATCCTATACCGCTGCGGTCATTACCAGGCTAAAACAAGAGGGATATATTTCTGTGCGAAATAAAGCCGGGTATAAAGGATATGTGCTGCGTGCAAAGGGCAAGAGATATGTCCTTTCACAATATAGTGAAGATGCTACTTCTTTTTTACAGGGTTCAGTGGAGACAAACCATGTGAAGACGGAAATTGAGAAACGTCTCCGTTTGCACCGGATGAGCAAGGTATGGGTCTTCCTTTGGAAGACGGGTATTCCTATTTTCAGAAGCCAAAAACCGGAACTGTTTTGTTCTGATTCTGAAAATGGGAGGGGGCAAGCGGCATATTACGGAAGTTTGGAGTTTAAAGGATTGACAGATGCAATCAAAGGCTCAAGAGCTTGTGGAATTATGCTGTCCGGGGAGTCCGGCTATATTATTTATCATACGCTGGCGCAGAGAATGCGGTGGGCGAAGAAAATGGAGCGTTCCATGCGAAGCTTTGTAGAACGAGAATGTATGAAAGCTGGTACACTTAAAAGGATAGATGCGGTCATTATGGGGGATACCATAGATTTTTTAATAGAACTTCTGGAAAGTGACGGCGGCATAAAAGAGAACCTGTTTCAAGTAGATGATATTTA